>Ga0075480_10002941_pt1 | contig 10944 bp, 7 predicted proteins | sample DEB08_DNA_7_FD_81590 | JGI IMG/M metagenome (GOLD analysis project Ga0075480, IMG submission 81590) | Aqueous microbial communities from the Delaware River and Bay under freshwater to marine salinity gradient to study organic matter... | ecosystem: Environmental > Aquatic > Marine > Coastal ... | reverse complement strand
GGCCATCGGCCGGATGGGCCACTTCATCGAGCCGGTCATGCGGCCGCTGGGCTTTGACTGGAAGATGTCGGCGGGCATCATTTCTGCCATCGCCGCTCGTGAAGTCATCATCTCTGCGTTGGCTACGATATACAGCGTCGGCGACGTGGATGAGGACAGCCCTCTCTTGCGAGAGCAACTGAAGGGGGATACGTACGAGGATGGATCTCCGGTATACACGCCGCTCGTTGCCGTAAGCCTGCTGGTATTCTTCGTGCTGGCCCTGCAGTGCATGAGTACGCTGGCCATTGCACGACGGGAGACCAATTCGTGGAAGTGGCCCGCGGTCATGTGGCTCTACATGACGGGACTTGCCTATCTCTTCTCCCTCATCATTTACCAGGGAGGACAGGCCCTCGGCTGGGGGTAAGCGATCCGGGCGCCTCAGCGGCTGGGGCCCCTGAGTGCTCTTGGCACCTCAGTGATCGTGGTTCATCCCATCATGATCCATCCCGCTGTGGTCCATGCTGCCATGGTCCATGCCGCCTTCGCCATAACCACGCAGCTCCTGATACATGTGACGCTGGTGCATGCTCAGTAGCGGCGTCATCTTCAGATGGGTATTCAGGTGAGCGGCCCGCAGCCTGCCCTCCACCTCTCCGATTCGGGCTGTCAGGTCCAGGATGCCTTCTGCAGTCGCTTGACCGGAAGCAAAGGCTGCATCCAGGTCGGTTTCGAGGGCGATCAGTTGCCGTCCCAGGGCCACCGCTTCTGACTGCATGGCGGCAAAAAGGGCTTCGGTCTGCTGCCGCTGCTCGGCGGTCAGAGCCAGTTCATCAGCCAGTTCCAGCACATGCTTTGGACCCGGGAAGCCGTTCAGTTCGGCTGCCATGGCATAGCCCATGCCGGCACCCGAGAGCAAGCCATCGATATCGCCATCCGAGAGGGCCTTGATATCCCTTTCCTGCATACCGGCATAGGGCGAAGCGTGGTTGTGTTCCTGGGCGCGGGCCGCTGTGGTCATTGTCAGCAGCAGCAAGAAAAGCAGAAGGCGCATGGCAGTATCGAGAGGGGAGATCAATGCAATGATGGGCGTCATCCCAGTTGCCAACGCAACGGGGCGCCACCGCGAAGAAGATCGGCCTGTAATGCTTCCAGGTGGCTGGCGGATCCATGGATGGCAGGAGGGAGCTCGCCGCTTTTCGTGCACAGGGCAGCCAGGGCTCCTGCCGCCTCTCCGATGCTCCACTCCACCGGGTGAAGACGATAGCATCCATTGGTGACATGGGTGGTACCGATGTTCTTCGAGGCCGCCACGAGGTTGTCGATGCGGATGGGAAGCAGGGCACCAAGAGGAATTTCGAATGGAAGCGAGGCCACGTCGATGTAATTGTCGCCACCCGTGGATGGATGCAGGTCGATACGGTAGTGCCCCACACCCACGCTGTCGGGAAAGTGCTCGGCTTCGCTCAGCCCTACGCTGGCTCGGGCTTCCTGCCCGACATGGTGTTCGTGAACGGTTGTCCGGGCGCGGATGCGCCGGGCTTCCCGGATGTAGGGTGCCATGGCCAAGCCGTCGTCCGTACCGAGGATACCCGCCATGGGATAGAGCCCCGGCCATCCGCGCCCGCCATCAGGTCGTGGAGCTTCCGTGCGCAGCCAGTGGATGAGGCTGCGGGTCAGATCTTTTGCCGCGTCCTCGTGCCGGATGCGTTCGGCTTCCGTGACATCAATCAGGCGCCCCTCCAGGTAATCGTTCTGTGGCCAGTTGAGCAGGGTTACGCCCCCTTTGACGGGCCATGATCGCCCGGCTTGCTGCAGGCGGCGATAGGCCCACAGATTGAAGCGCTCCGTTTGGGCACCGGGGCGTGGGTCGAAGTCCAACCGGCGGGGCTCAAGGGTGATGGGATTCGAATAGGTAAAATCCAGCAGCCTGCCGGGCCAGGTTGGCGTAAGCGCCGGCACGTAGTCTTTCCAATAACCATAGGATGCGGGCGCCTGGAGCATCGCCTCGTCCACGCCTGCTGGTGTTGCGTGACGCGCGGGGTCGAACGCGGGATCAAATCCGATGGCTGCGCACCAGGTGAAGGCCTGTTCGTTGGTCGGATCCGCTTCAGCCGTTGCGTTCGGTTCGCCGAAGGCTGCTTGCCCTTCGCTTCCCGTAACATATTCGGCGCCGGTCAGGGGCAGAAGATCGCCCCGCTCCGTGGCATCGATGAAGAGCGGCGCTTCAAGCAGGAAGGTGCTGCCATCGACAAGGGACCGCATCTGGATGACATCGATATGATCCCTGTGGCCACCAGCCACTTCTGGAACACTTTGTGGCATGAAACGGATGCGCTGTCCGTGTGCCTGCAGCATCTCGACCAATACCTCGGCTGCCACAGAGGGCGCATGACAGATGCGGGAAACGCCACAGGCGCCCGGGTTGAGACTGTCTGCCGTTTCGTTCCACTGCCTGGCATAGACCGATCGAACACGCCGCCGGAATGCCCGGTAGGAGGCCGGCGCGCCTTGCTCCTCGATCCACTGGTGCTCATCCGGCGGTACGCCCTGACTGGTCAGCTGCCCGCCGGGCAGGGGCATCTCATCGGTAAGAACGACCGAAAGGCCGCGCTCAGCGGCTGCAAGCGCTGCCGCCACCCCGCCGGTCCCGGCGCCAATGATGACGACGTCTGCCGTAAGTCCGTCCGATGAGCAGCCGCTGAGCGCAAAGGGGCTGGCCAGCAGGGCGCTGGCCGCAGTACGCATGAAATGTCGTCGATGCACGGTGGTTTTCCGTTTGGGGACAGGGTATCCTGAAGGCAGCAAACCTGCAGCATCATGGATAGATTCAGTCAAGAGTGGGCCCAGACGTGGGCCGCTAACCTCAGAGAAGATACCCAGTGGTCGGAATCTGCCAAGGAGTGGAAGTGGTCCGTACTCATCCGCGTCCGGAATGAATCGGCATGGTATCTGGATCTGTTCAGGGGCGAATGTCGTGCCATCCGGCCGGCGTATGAAGGGGAGCAGGTCGATTTCATCCTGGAAGCTGATCGGGCCGTATGGGATCGCATTCTGGATGGAGACCAGCGTCCCATGGTGGCCATCATGCAAGGGGCTATTACCCTGAAAAAAGGCTCCATCCTCACGCTTGGCCGGTTCGCATCCTCGGCCACCTTGCTTCTTGAGGCAGCCATCAGAATCGGTCAGAAGCTGCCATCGACGCCGGAACCCGTGGCGTCACGGAGGGAAGTGGGCACGTCAGAAACTGGGCGCCACGATCATTTCCGGACCACATCCGGTCGCGGTCTCGATCATGACGCATTTCCGATGCAGCTCTACCACAAAGCCAAGCGCCTGGGCATCTGGGATCCGCAGCAGCTGGATATGTCAGCCGATCGAAGTCATTGGGAGGCGCTGACCGATACCGAGAAGGACGTGCTCACCCGTCTCTTGGCCATGTTCCAGGCGGGAGAGGAAGCGGTGACACTCGATTTGTTGCCACTCATGCGAGTCCTCGCGCTCGATGGCCGTCTCGAGGAAGAGATGTATTTGACCACATTCCTTTTCGAAGAGGCCAAACACGTCGAGTTCTTCCAGCGCATCTTCCACGAAGTCGTCGGGCAAGATGAGGATCTGGCACGCTTTCACACCCCATCCTATCGCCGGCTGTTCTACGAGGAGCTTCCAAGCGCGTTGAGTCGACTGGATCGGGATGGATCGCCTGAGGCCATCGTCGAGGCATCGACGACCTACAACATGGTTGTAGAGGGGACATTGGCCGAAACCGGTTACCAGGCATTTTACACGGTGCTCGAGCAGCGCGGCATCATGCCCGGCGTGACAGAAGGTATTCGACTGCTGCAGCGCGATGAGTCCCGGCACGTGGCCTTCGGCATTTACCTGATTCGTCGGCTAATTCAGGAGAAGCCAGCGCTCATGGGGGTATTCCAGGATCGCATGGCTGCCCTGATGCCGCTGGCCATGGCCTCGATCACGGAGTTGTTTGCCGCCTATGACCCCATGCCTTTCGGGCTGAAAGAAGAGGATTTTGTGCAGTATGCGATGGACCAGTTTGCAAAACGCATGCGCCGCATCGAAAACGGACAGATACAGTAAGGGTGGCGGGATTTTGCTTTGCACAATCCCTACCCCTCCGCCAAACTCGCTTGAGCGAGCTCAGCTCGTTTGTCTGTCGGGGTGGCGGGATTTGAACCCACGACCTCTTCGTCCCGAACGAAGCGCGCTACCGGGCTGCGCTACACCCCGATGGCGACGTAAAATGCCATATCTTCCGTGCAGTTCCGTCGATGCTTTACCTCCTGAAAAGAGTACCCTTCTGCAATAGCATTCGGGCAGTCGCTCATGTCAGAGTCGGATGACAGGCCAGTCCTGGATCTCGAATGCCTTGTGATACTCTTTAACCCTTTGTCAGGAATATGCGGTGTAACAACATGACGATAATGCCTTCACCAAGCTCCGACACAGCGGCGATTCTTGGCGCAGTGCTTTGCTTTTTAGTGTGCCTGATCGGGCCCATTCAAGTTGTGGCACAGGACCGTCTGGACACTCGCAACGGGGCCTTGGAAATGCTGTCTCTCTCCCCCCTAGCAGGAAAGGCGGTGATGGACTCAGAGAAAGCTTTCGAAGTGTTGGGCCAGGAAGCGCTGTTCAATGGCAAGTATCACTTGGTGCTGGAATTTGACCATATTCTATCTTCTGAAGATCGAGAAAGATTGGCCAGTAACGGTGTAACTCTGGATCATTTCTTACCCGAAACGGCCTATGTCGCCCGTGTCGCATCTGATTCGGATTTTCGCGATTTACTTGAGCTTGGATTGCAGGCGGCGGGTCGTCCCACACTCGAGCATAAGATTGCACCGGAGTTTTTGGACTTTCTGGGGAGGACAACCGACGACAAGGTCATGGTGCGCGCCGGGTATTCTCCCGGAACAGATCCAACAGATGTTGTTGGCGCTCTCACCATGGTCGGGAATATCTCCGATGTAGAGATTCGCGACGGGGCGTTTTACTTCACTGCAAATATGAGTTCTGAGGCCATTCGCACCGTGGCGAAGCTTCCCTTCGTGCAGGTCATTGAGCCCCATGGTGAACCCGTTCTGGAAGAGGGCGCCTTTCATCAGGATGATTATGACGAAAACATAATCGCGGACGTTCAGGCCACGCACATCAGGGCTAATGTCCTAACCTCTACTCTTCCAGATATGCTCGGCTTATCCGGACAGGGTGTCGTTGCTGGCTTGGGTGATGCAGTATACCAGGGCGGAACCCATGTGGACCTGCGCGGGCGTCACTCGATCCTGGACCCGGGGCTGGGCAACAATGGTTCCTTCTCCCAGCACGGCAATCATACGACGAGCATTCTGGCAGGAGATGGCTCGATTCGTCCTCGATTCAAGGGGGTCGCGCCGAAGGCTACCGTTTACACGATGCGAACAGGTGATTTCTTTCAACTGGGACTCGATCAGCCGAATCCGATGGTTATCTCGAGCAACTCGTGGAATTCCTCCGATCCAGTATACGGGGACTGGTATGAGCAAAAGGGACGATACAACGTGAACAGTCAGGCAATTGATCTACTGCTAGCCAATGAGCGGCAGCTGTTGTCTGTCTTTTCGGCTGGAAACTCGGGTGCTACGCAGACAAACTATCCGCCAAACTATCTCACATTGAATCCCTCCTATGGATCTGCCAAGAACACACTTGTCGTGGGGCGTATGGGACACCCGGTATTTGCCTCGGTGGCGCCCTCATACGGCCCGGCTCGGGATGGTCGAATCAAGCCCGACATCGTAGCGCAAAACAATGTCCATTCGGCCATTGCCTTCAATGACTACGCTACGTACCAGGGATCGAGCCAGTCCACTCCCGCGATATCCGGAGCAGCGGCCCTGCTCGTGGAGCACTATCGCAACCTCCATTCCGGACAGACGCCTGATGGAGCTCTCATCAAATCCATCTTGATGAATACGGCAGACTACGTTCTGGTGGACGGCCCTACCTTTGCCTCCGGGTATGGTCTGGCCAATGCCAGACGGGCAGCTGAGGTGATCACCGAATCACAATTCCAGATATCAGAAGTTGAAAATGGCAATCAGGTAGATATATCGATTCCCGTACCCGACCAGATCGATGGGAAGTCGATTTCCAGATTGAAGGTCATGCTTTATTGGACGGACAAGGAAGCATCACCGTATGCCGGTCCGGCCCTCGTCAATAATCTGGATCTGGTCGTTGCCGATGCGTCAGGAGATCACCTTCCCTGGGTTCTGGACGTTACCCCGGCTCGGGCTGATCAGCCTGCTACGCGCGGTGTGGATGCGCTCAACAATGTCGAGCAGGTTGTCATCGATAGCCCGGGCTCGGGCACCGTTACTGCGCGCGTAACCGGAAGCGCCGTTCCTTTCGGACCGCAAACGTTTTATCTCGTCTACTCCTATGTTCTCGATGAGCTGATTGTCACACATCCCATGGGCGGAGAGCAATTCTTCAGTGGTCAGAACAAGGTGGTCTTCTGGGACTCTCCTTACTTGGGTGCTGCTGCCAACGTAGATGATGTCGCGTATTCGCTGGACGGAATGAATACGTGGATATCCTTTCACGGCAATAGCACGGCAGTTCGTTCCGCGTCGATTCTGCCCGTCCCAGAGACACCTCTCACGGAGGCCTACGTTCGCGTAACCAGGGGTGCCAAAACAGCGATTGGGGGTCCATTTGTGATCTCTGAGCGACTTGACTTGACGCTCGATACTTCGGGTTCTGGTTCCCCGACAGTCACATGGAATCCTGTGGCAGGAGCAGCTTCCTATGAGCTCTTGGCTCTGTCCGCCTACAATACCTGGGACGTTGTGCACTCCACCGCAGAAACGGCCATCGCGTGGGATGATTCGTACGGAACGGGCCGTGAATCGTGGCTCTCGGTTCGAGCCGTAGACGCTTCAGGATCCATCCGGAGCCAACGGGCAGATGCTGTTCAGTATGTCTCTTCTAACGCTATTCCTGTGGCGATTCCGGATGAAGTCAGCGTGTCTACAGGTGGATTTGTTAGTATCAATCCGCTTTCCAATGATTCGGATGCGGACGGAGATGTGATCTACATCACGCAGATCTCGGGTGCCTCCAATGGTACCGCTACGCTTCGTGATGACCAGCGGGTTCTCTATTTCCCCAATTCCGGGTTTGCCGGAGCAGAATTGTTTACGTACACGGTTTCGGACGGGATGGGAGGGACCGCAACCGGTACCATCTTGGTTTCGGTAGTTTCCGGTGTTGCCACCGAGCAGGAGAGGCAGCTTCCTGCGCAGGTCCTGCTCGAGCCCAACTATCCCAACCCATTCAATCCTGTGACGACCATCCAGTTTGCCCTTCCGGGTTCATCCAAAGTAGATGTCCGCGTTTTTGATATGCTGGGTCGTCAGGTAGCCACCCTGGCCAACGGGCAGTATCAGGCCGGATGGCACCAAGTACGCTTTGATGCATCCACACTGGCCAGCGGTGTGTACTTCTATCAATTGAAGACGCCTCAAGCCAGCCTCATCCGGTCCATGCTGGTGCTTAAATGACGCCGGCGTACATCTCTTCGATCCGCTCTGCATACTGCGTCTCGATGACCCGGCGCTTGAGTTTCATGGTGGGTGTCATCATGCCGTTCTCGATGGAGAAGGGCTCGAGCACCAATCTGAAATCGCGGATCTTTTCATGCGCTGCGGCCTGTCGTGAGTAGGAGCGGAAGAGTTGCTGGAAGACGCGCTGTACTTCGTCGCTATCCAGAATGTCCGCCAACTTGGAGGCGCTCAGTCCCTGCTCTTTCGCGTAGCTTCGAATGACATCTTCGTCTGGAACGACAAGCGCCGTCAAGAACTCCCGCGCTTCGCCAATGACCATGATCTGATCAATCCAGGGCTCGTGCTTGAAGCCCTCCTCAATCGGACCAGGATAGATGTTCTTGCCGCCGGCCGAGACGATCATGTGCTTGATGCGATCGGTAATCATCAGGAAGCCATCGTCGAAACGCCCAACGTCCCCCGTGTGGTACCAGCCATCCGGATCAATGGCTTCTGCAGTGGCCTCCGGGTTATTCCAGTAGCCTTTCATGATGTTGGGCCCTTTGGCAATGATTTCTCCTGGCTCCGTGGTCAGTGAACTGGGGTAGTCATCGCCCTTGAGCTGTCCGATAATTTCGTTGGTATCCGGATTCTGGATGGCCACGGTAACACCGGGAATGATATGACCAACCTTGCCGTAGCGAGGGTCATTGAAGGGCGAAATAGAAAGAACCGGAGCGGTTTCGGTCAATCCATACCCCTCAACAATGGGAATACCAGCCGAGAAGAAGAACTCGCCGATGGACTTGGGCAACGCCGCGCCTCCGGATACCCCGAACTCGATCTGTCCACCGAGCTTTTCATGCAGCTTGGCAAACACCAGTTTGAAGGCCAGTTTGTACTGGGCAGCCAAGACGGGGTTGATGCGTTCGCCGCGCGCCTTTTTGAGGTTGTACCGAAAGCCGACCCTCTGAGCCCATTCGAAGATTTTCTTCTTGGCGCCGCCGGCTTCCTCCACCGACTTGCTGACTGCATTGAAGATCTTTTCGTAAAGCCGCGGCACGGACAGCAGTACGGTGGGCTTCACGTCGAGGATGTCACTCGTTACGGTATCAATGCTGCGGGCGTAAGAGATCGTCATGCCGCTGGCAAGAGTTCCGAGGTAGCCACCCAGGCGTTCGAAAGAGTGGCATAGTGGGAGGAAGGATAGATGCCGTCCTCCTTCGCGCAGGCGTAGCCGTTTGAGCGCGGCTTTCAGGTTTTCGCACAGGTTGGCGTGCGTCAGCATTACGCCTTTGGGATTACCCGTGGTTCCGGAGGTGTAGATCAGGATCGCCAAGTCTTCTGGTGTTACGGCTTTTTCATTAGCCCGTATCGCGTCCTCAAACTCTTCGTAGAGTTCGAAGCCGGTGGCCATAGCATCATCGAACATGTCTACATGGTCGGTGTTTTCCTCATCCTCGGGCACCTCAACCATCGACACAATTTTGCGTAACTCGGGGCAGGCATCAAAAATTTGTAGCGCCTTCCGGAGCTGGATGCGCGTGGATGTCACAAAGACGGATGCCCCGGAGTCGTGGATGATATAGCTAACCTCTTTGGGGGGTAGCGTCGTGTAAAGGGAGACGTTTACGGCACCGAGCAGCTGGGTGGCCATATCAGCATAGGCCCACTCTGGCCGGTTTTCGGACAGGATGGCTACACGGTCCCCCGGGCGAACACCCTGCGCATACAGATACCCCGCCATGGCGCGGGCCCGGTCCCTGAACTCGGGCCATTTGACATCAACCCACTCCTTGGAGTCCTTGTCGACGTATCTCAAGACCGTCTGATCTTTCCCGTCATGGTAATCGATCAGGCGGTTGAACAGCTGAGGAATGGTATCGAAGGGGACAAGGGGTTGTGCGGACATCGGGACGACCTGTAGTTGGGGAAGCGGGAGGACAGCAGTTACCCAGCCAATAATAGGCGGAAGATGAAGATACGAACGATTGAAGCGCTTCCGGGTTGCTGGTTGTTGATATTGCGTGTTACAACACATAATATACTGGAGAATACACTGACAAAACGCATGTCCACGGCTTCCCACAAGGCTCTTGCCACGTCCGACGGCTCCGGGTACCTGCAGGAACAGTGCTCGCTCGAGATTCTGCGAACAGCAGCCGTTATCGAGCACGCTGTAGCGCAGGCACTTAAGGAGCATGGTCTGACGATGACGCAGTACAACGTGCTGCGCATCCTGCGCGGAGCAGGTTCAAGTGGCCTGTGCCGCAGCGAGGTTGGTCAGCGCATGATTGCACCGATGCCGGACGCAACGCGTCTCATCGACCGGTTGATAGTCGCCGGATATGCCCAGAAGGCCCGAGATCCGAAGGACATGCGTTTTACCGTGACCCGTATCACTGACCGGGGTCTTACCCTCCTCAAGGAGCTGGATCAGCCGATTCGGGACCGGCACAAAACGTTGATGCGTAACCTATCGGACGCAGATATCACTACACTTTCCACCTTGCTTACTTCAGCCAGAGACACACCATGATTTATTTTTCCCATACAAGTGTTATAACACGCGTGTTACAACATGTACTCGTACCCGCGGTACTGCTCCTATTCTCCTTCACGGACACACCAACCACCAACGAGACGATGACCACTCCAAGCGAATCCAAAGCGACCACCTGGCAGATTGACCCAGCCCACACGCAGGTTGAATTCGTCGTGACCCACATGATGTTCGCCAAAGTGCGTGGCGGATTCAACACGTTCAGCGGCCAACTCGTGCAGGGCAATGACGGCGATCTGGCCAGCGGCTCTTTCTCGGCCACCATCGATGTTGCCAGCATCGACACCGGCAACGAGAACCGTGACAACCACCTGCGTTCGGCAGACTTCTTTGATATCGACAATCACGCCAGCATTACGTTCGAAAGCACTGGAATTGAGCGTGTTTCAGAAAATGAACTCAAAGTAACAGGTGACCTGACCATCCGGGGCGTCACGAAATCCATCACGCTCGACGTTACGGAAACCGGAACGGGCGTTGACCCATGGGGCATCACGCGTGTCGGGATCGAAGCCAGCGGAACCATCAACCGCGAAGAATTCGGTCTGACATGGAACCAGGCGCTTGAGGCCGGTGGCGTTCTGGTCAGCAAAGACGTGACCCTGTCCATCGAGGCGCAGGCTATCGCTCAGCAGTAAGTGCGAAAGAGGGGTAGCGGTTTGACGCTGCTCTTTGTACGGATGGGAATCCTCTTCCCGCCCAGAGGCTACCAAGCAACGCGGCCGGGCCGCCCATCGGGCGGCCCGGCCGTCGTGCTTTTACAGCGCTTCAAGAAGCGTCGGATCGGGTGCCTACCGCTTGGGCTATGGTAGCAAAACCGTCCTCTTCAAGGAGCCGCACCAAGCCTTCCTTGAT
>Ga0075480_10002936_pt1 | contig 10956 bp, 11 predicted proteins | sample DEB08_DNA_7_FD_81590 | JGI IMG/M metagenome (GOLD analysis project Ga0075480, IMG submission 81590) | Aqueous microbial communities from the Delaware River and Bay under freshwater to marine salinity gradient to study organic matter... | ecosystem: Environmental > Aquatic > Marine > Coastal ... | reverse complement strand
AATTTATTCTTTGAAAAAAAATACTCCCATGTGTTTAAGTTGTCAACAAAAACATCCATAAATTTAAATTTATATTTACTATCAAATTTACTAGTTAAAATTTTTTCAGATTCATTTTTTCTATTATAATTTTTTTCTTTGGCTGTTTTATTTTTGGGTTTAATTAAAAGTAGTTCTGTAGTTAAAAATTTGTATGTAAGGTAAAAGCCAAAAAATATTTTCCTATTTTGATAAGATACATTTCTGAGAATTTTCTGATTTTTGAGAAAATATCTTTTTTTGTGGATAAACATTCTTTTAAATAATTTTAATTTGTTATACACTTACTACTCCAGATGTAGTGTATGCTAGCAACTTATTTAGTTGTTTTCCAGTTAGATTCAATCCGTTCATCTAATATTCAAAAAAAGAAATGTCTAGAATGTTTCAAAGTACTTCTAATTATAAGAAAGTGTAACGAATCTATTAAACAACTTATTAAATCTATATAAGGTAAAGTTAGTGGATAGTGTCATATGACTAAGATTGTTATTCAATTAATTTCTTAATAATTTGATTTATAAAAACTTAAAATTAGAGTAGTTAAATGGAAGTTACTATTTTGGGAAGAGGTGAGTCTCTTAAAAAACTTGATAAATTTAAATCAGATTGCAATGACGTAATTTTAGTTAATGAGTTTTGGAAAACAAAAACAAATCCTTGTGATTATTATAGAGAACCTGAAATTTCTAAATTTATTACTGGAAAGGATATTACCCTAGTCTGTACACCTACAATGGGGGATGTATCTGATCTAATTAAAGATATTGAATCAGACCATAATATTAAAAACAAATATAACACAGTTTTTGCTCCTGGTTCTGGTACAGATAGAGACCTTCTGGCTAATGGTAATTTTAGTGTTTTCCCTAACGAGTGTCTGGAAGACTACAAATATGCCAATCTAAGCGGTAAATTAAAAATATATGATGTACATTCAGACGAGTGGAAACAAGGATGTGTTAGGGGTTCTCTAGCATGGGCTGTCATTCTTGCCATTAATTATTACAAAGCAGATAGAGTAACTATTTTTGGTCTTGATTTTTATGAAAAAGATTATCTGGTTCCACAGAATATGGACTACGAGCAAGAAAAGAAGCAATCTCAATCAATCAAAAATGATTTTTCATTATTATTTAAGTTCTATAATAAAGTACGTTTTACAATACACACTTTTTCATCTTATGATCCTGAATTAGAGAATGTCACAATCCTTTAAATCTTTAAAAAATATTTTCCATGCTTTTTTTGATGTAATTATATAAAGTTAAAGACTTTTCTGGTCTCAATGAAATGAAGCCAACAACGAAGTAAGTTAGAAAAATTGAATTAAATATGAAACTAATTATCAACAAACTCAAAAAAGGCTGAAAAAGGTTAAGATATATTATGAAGAATTACAATGCTGCTATTTACATGCTTTCTTCTCGTAAAAACAATCTTTATCATTGTTTAGAGTCACTATATGAAAAATGGAATAGTGAATACAATTATCCTGTATACGTTCATTATTTTGACAATATTTATGATGACAAGACTTTCCAAGATAATATAAAAAAAATTAATCCAAAAATCTATTTTATTAGAGTTGATTATCAAATTCCAAATTTTATTGATTATAGTGATTTATTTTTTAATAGAAAATACCTTAATTATGTCAAGAATTCATTTTCAATAGATAGGATTGGATATCTCCATATGGAGTACTTCGTTTCTGATATTTATAATTTCGGACAAGTTGGTCTTGCTTCATCAGAATTAAAAAAATATGATTTTCTTATGCGAATTGATGATGATATTATTTTTAAGAAAAACATTGACTATGATTTGTTTGAAGCATCAAAAGGTTTTCCTATTTCATCAGGTTTTACTTGGTCTAATAGCTCTGAAGAATTAAAAAATAAACCTCAACAAGTTGAGGTACGAGAAAATTTATTCTCATTTATTAAAAACTATGTGAAACAAAATAATATTCAGATTTTAAACCAGGATTTATTAAAAGCTGTAAATGAAAATAATGAAACTCTCATGCATACTCTTATGTGGTCTGCTGGGAATTTAAATATTTATGATATGAATTATTTCAACAATGACATATTTAAAAATTATATCTCTCAAGTAAACAAGTATGGTGGAGCATACAAACATCGCTGGGGAGATCAAGAAGTTCTTGGTCTATATAATTATATACATTACGATATTCCGTTAAATAATCTTGGTTTATTATCGGGTAATTTTTATGACCCAAGAATTGAAGGAACAAATTATGCACCAAGTACATCTAATAATTTATTTTTTAAATTGAAAAAATTCCTTTATAAAAGACGTAGGAAATTTTTATGACCTTAAAAAATTATTTGTTTAAGTCTTTAGGAATTAAAACATTTTATCATAGACTAGAGCAGGGGGTGGAAATATTAACACAGTAATGACATATTTGTGCACTAAGAGTTTTATTCCTGGAATGGTCGCTCTCAGCAACTCTATTAAAAATAATACTAATGGGAAGTATTTATTTTCTGTTGTGGCAACAGAGGAATTAAAACCTTATGAAAATTATTTAGAAAAATATTGTGACAACATTTTCTTTGTTGAAAAAATATATTCAAAGCGAACAACAGGAATTAAAGATAGGTATAAAGATAATTCTTGGATGATGTTTTCTAAATTAAATATCTTTAACCAAACTAACTTTAACAAAATCCTATATATTGATTCTGATTGTATTGTATTAAGAGATGAAATTGATACTTTATTTGAAAATGAGAATGTTTCTGCAGTAAAAGACATAGGTTATGGAGGTTTAAGCGCAGGTGTTATGCTCCTAATGCCTGATGCAGAAATTTTTGGAAAAATATTAAACCAAATCAATAATAGTGATTACGACAATACTTATTCTGATCAAAGTTTTTTAAATTATTTTTTTCCAGAATATAACCAACTCGATAATAGATTTAACACTTTGGAAAAAAGACTTCCTTTAGATAAACAGACAGTAATTTTTCATTTTAATGGACAAAAACCCTGGCTACCACCAGATGAAAACGGCTGGAATAAAAAAAAGAATTGGGCTTATTTTCTGTGGCATAGATATTTTGGACCTATTGAAAAATTAAAGTTTAAACTTTATTTTCGCTAACCTGCAAATATTCTCTTAATAATTGATAATCTAAGAATTATATTAAATTTAGAAATTTGGAAAAATGAATTTAATTTATTATGAGTAGATTGATTAATCATAGAAACATCAATTAAGTCATTAGTATCAATATTCACTTTCTTTTTTATAGCTGGTTTTTTGCTTATTAATAAATGTAAACTCACAGGTTTTGACTCTATCTACACAGAATGGCATTGTCTGTCTTTATTCTCTTAACTTTTTTTTAGTTTCATAGTTAATCATTCTCTTACATATCTCATCAAGTTTAATGCTGGGAGACCAGTCCAACTCTTCTTTAACTCTAGAATTATTTCCAGCTATACCTCTTAAATCATATTTTCGAAATTCACTGTTTTCAGATATGATAAATTTATTACTTGTCTTTAAATCGATGTAACTCACATTTTCGTCTTCGATTAAAAGCTCGTATTTTATACCTAATAGGTCTAAACTAACATCGATTATTTCTTGAAGTTTATACAGGTTATTAGAAGATATAATTAATTTATTTTTTTGATTTCCTTTCATCATTTTATAAATTGCCTCAACATATTCTTGGGCATAACCTATGTCTCTTTCTATAGAGATATCGCCTACTGTTAGACTCTCCTTTTTTCCTAAGTAATAATTTGTCAGAAATTCTATTACTTTTTTAGAGAAAAAGTTTGATCTTCTATATTCCGACTCATGACTAAATAGAATTCCAGTATGCAATTGCAACTCTTTCTTTGTTGAGATGAATTGTTGAGTTTTATACTTTGAAATAGCATAATTCGTCATAGGCAATGGTTTTGTATTTTCATCAACAGTTTTATCTTGATACCCTTCATAAATTGTCGCAGAAGAAGGAAAGAAAAAGATTGTATCTTTTGAATATTTTTCAAGATTTTCAATAATGTTTTTACTTATTGCATAATTTGATTGTTGAGTAAGTTCTTTAAATTTATCGCTTTTTTCAACGCTACTTTGAGATCCTAGGTGAGCAAAATACATTGGTTTATATTTTTTTAATAAATCAGCCAAATTATTGCTATTCATAAGATCAATAACTACAAATTTAATTTGGTCATAAATTTGTAATTCTTTTAATCTAAAGACAATTTGTTCTGTTCTGTCATCAGGAATTGGTCTTTGCAAACCGATAACTCTATAACCATCTTCTATAGCTTTTTTTGCTAGATAACATCCATCTTGACCATTAATTCCGGTTATAAAAAAATAATTATTAATAATACTTCCTTAGGCTTTTGACAGCAGATTTGAATCCCCCAAACTCATTGAGGTGACCTTGCCATACTTCAAGTACCTTAACTTCATTTTCGGAAATAATTTTTTTTGGATTACCTAACTCTCCTTTGCCGAACTCTACACCCTCCCCATCTGTCCCGTAAGAGTCAGATAAATGATAATGTTTTGTGTTGTGTTTTAACTCTTTGTACCACAACCTCCAATCTTTTTTGGCTGAGTTTGCAGACATAATTAAGTGGGCAATATCAAGACAGATTTGCATATTGTATTTCTTTATAAATTCTATATCTTCATACGTAGAGAATAAATTAATATCATAAGCCCCACCAAAATACCAAGCTTTTTTGGGTAGCCACTGTGGAAGGAATAAAATATTTGAACTTTTATGTAAATCATCTATAAACTCTTTTAAGTTTGAAAAAAAAGTGTCCTTATCTTCATAATTGTTTTGACTAAGGCTGGAAACAAAGATTGTTGGGGATTCATTTTCATGCGAAGCTACTTTGCTGATTTGAATAACTTTATTCAATATTTTTTGTGACTCTGTGCGAATATGTTTACTTTTACTTAGTGGATCAAACAATTGGTGACTATTTATATAATCAGGCAAATGATATGAAAAGACTTTATTTTCAAATAAATTCTTTTTATTCTTTAGTAAGGTATTTGAGAAACCTTTTACGTCTTCATACGAAAGATGGAATTCGTAGTTTTCGATGTTGAACTGATCAAATATATACTCCATATCGTGAAATCGTATTGGAATTGAGATTTTATTTAAATCTAAAAAATTGTAATCATCTTGATTTAAATTCTGATTTTTTATGAAGTGACTTTTAGTGATTGGTTCATTTAAATCTAAATCTTTAAGTAGAGGTTTGTTTAAATATTTATTTATCTGATCAAGTGTTAAACCTTTTCTTGGAGCTTTTACGCTGAAATCATCCAAATTAACATAGCTATTTTTTGAGAGATTTCTTTTTGCGTATAGGGCTGTTCCTAGATTTTGAAGATTAATAATTTCTCCTTGATTTACTGGTTTGTTTGCATCCCCTAGAATTTGTTTAAAGTTATTAAGAATTTTGTTTATACGAATAAATTCATTTAATTCCGAACTAGATGAGTCATCCAAGCCTGCACCAGACTTATCTAAGGTTATGTGACGCTCGATATATTCTGCTCCCAGGGAAGCTGCCAAAAAGACTACCTCATAATCTATATCATGACTTGAATACCCAACTTCAATATTTTTATTTTTTTTAAGTTTCTCAATAGTGTTTAGATTTTGACTTCCAATTTCTGAAGGATAGTTGGAAGTACAGTGAAGTATTACAGCATTATGTTGAAAATCATAAAATTTTAATCTTTTATTAATGTCACGAAGATTATGTCCACCAGTAGAAAGAATTAGAAGTTTTTTTGTTGATTTTGCTTTTAAAACTAATTCACTGTTCGAAAATTCTGCAGATGGAATTTTATAAAAATCGAAATCTATTGTAGATTTTAATATTTCATTAAAGTCTTTTTTAGTAAAAAAACTTATTCCAACCTTTAAATTTTTGTTTTTGGCATAAGCAGTTAGTTTCTGGATTTGATTCATGTCCAAATATGTTTTTGATAATTGTTCGCTTATAAGCTCATCACCAATTTCTTTTGTGCTGCTGTAAAATCCCTTAAGACCTCTATATTGAAATTTAACTGCCCAACAGCCAGATGAGTGGGCTGCATCAATTAATTTTTCTGCAATCTTTACACTAGATTTATGGTTTATCCCAATTTCTGCAATTACTTTTACCATTACTTTATGTTAATTTTTATTTTCATATATGTTTTATCTAATGAATATTTAAATGAAATATTTTTTTTAAAATATCTTTCAGTGAGTTTTTAATGTAAATTTGTAATCTACACTTTAGCAATAGCAATAATGGTATCAGTTACATCAACTTGTTTTAATGCATTTTGATACTCCTCTAAAAGATCTGGTGTTTCTATATTTGCTAATTCAGATTTATGTCCACCAGGTTTTTTATTTTTCAACCAACCAAGATGGTTGGCAATACCATATCTCTGAAAGCCAAAAATTTCTATATCTTTATAACCAGAATAAGTTAAAAAATTAGTCAGAGACTTTTTTGTATGTAAAATTAAATGCTGTGACCATAATGTAAATTCTTTGAATTCCTCAACTTCAAGTTTTTTAAGCAAGAAATCATTCGCATGTGGTACTTCTATTATTAAACTTCCTCCAATATTTATATAATTTTTTAAATTTTTTAAAACTTCTATCTGATTTGGTAAGTGTTCCAAGGTATGAAATGAAAAAATAGTATCAAACATAGTTTTATGTTTGTTAATTTTGTCTTCACACCTTATTCCATTATTTTCTAATAAACTAGCGTAGTTTCCCTGAAGCTCTACTCCGTATAAATTATTTGAATATTCTCTAGCTAATCTTAAAAAACTGCCTTTACCGCAACCAAAATCACAAACCTTTTTATCTTTTATATAGTCTTTAAAATCATCAACTCTTCTTTTGGAATCTTCTTTGTCTTCATAATTTTCAAATTCATTAAATTCTAGATTGCTCGAATTTTCTTTGTAATTACCTTTTTCATATTCAACATGACCAACATAAAAATCTTCTATAAATATGACCCCAGAAGTCGTGTCAATATTTACATTTAGGTTTGAATTATCCCTTGTGTTTTTGGAGAATATTTCAATAGTTTCTTTATTTATAGAACCAGTGGTAATTAAATCATTTAAAACATTTGTTTTCATAAAGTGACCAAAGGCAGGGTCGAACTACCAATCCTTGTTTCTAATAAAGGTTAAACTTTTTGACATAGTGATTATTCTAATCTATTTATCATCAAACACTACTAATTACATACAAGTATTAAGAGTGTGTTGAGAGTCATTAAGCAATTTAGTATTAATAATTGATTCTTTAAACTTAACTTCTAAAAAAATCTTGTTTTTTAAATATTCGCTTTTAGCAATAAGTCTTAATTATGTTTATCATGTCATCATGGATAGCCTTAATGGTAAAACAATACTTATTACAGGGTCAAATGGGTTAATTGGCAAAAATCTTATTTATGCTCTTAAAGAAAGCATGTGTAATATTATTGCATTAGATATTGCTTATAAAGACTTATCTATGTTGGCAAAGTTTGATAAAAATTTAGACTATGGGAATATTCTATACCTAGATTGTGATCTCCTTGATGAAATAGAATTAGAAAAATCTATTGCTAATGCGTATAGTAAATTTGGTTCGATAGATGGTTTGGTAAATTGTGCTGCAATTGATTCTGTACCAACTATCGATGAATCATATCAATTTGAAAATCTAGATATTTCAGAATTTAAAAAGGTTTTAGATGTTAATTTAATTGCACAAGTTGTTTGCACTAAAATTGTTTGTAATTTGATGAAAAATAATTCAATTAAAGGCTCGATAGTAAACGTTAGTTCAATATATGGGAAAGTGAGTCCTAAACAGAGTATTTATGATCATATTAAAACCTCCCAAGGCTCTTATAAAAAGCCAATATTCTATGGAGTATCAAAATCTGCATTGATTAATGCTACAAAATACCTATCGACCTATTGGGGTAGTTCTGGAATAAGAGTTAATAACATCATTCTTGGTGGAGTATCTAATAAACAAGACCAACAATTTATAGACAACTATTCAAGAAATGTACCTTTAGGAAGAATGGCCCAAGTAGATGAATGCATTCCTCCGATTCTTTTTCTTCTTGGTGAAGAATCCAGTTATGTCACAGGCTCAGATTTAGTTGTAGATGGTGGATGGACAGCGTGGTAACAAATGAAGTTTAAAAAATATGGAGGAAATGAACTTAGTTATTTAAAAAAAGTACTAAATGAAGAGGGTGGTCCAAATGGTACCTGGGTATCAAGTTTAGAAAAATTATTCGCTGAAAAATTTGAAGGTAGGTATGCAATTGCTATGAACTCCGGCACCTCAACTATTCATGCAGCACTTACGGCAGTGGGGGTTAATTATGGTGATGAGGTCATAAGCCCCGCACTCACAGTTGTAATGGATACGACTACCACTTTACATGCGAATGCAAAACCAGTGTATGTTGATGTTGATGAAAAAACTTTTAATATAGATCCCAATAAGATTGAGGAGAAAATTACACCTAGAACTAAAGCTATAATTGCAGTATCTTTGTACGGTCTTCCATTTGATATTGAGAAAATATATGCAATTGGTAAAAAATATAACCTCCCAATAATAGAAGATCATGCCCAAACTATGCTTGCAAAGTATAAAAATAAAGTTGTTGGCTCAACAGATAGTTTTTCTAGTTGGAGTTTTGAAACCACAAAACACTTAAGCTCTGGCGAAGGTGGAATACTTCTAACAAATAGCAAAAAATTTGCTGAAGAGGCAAGGAAGATTGGAGGGCAGGGATATAAAAATTTAGATGCCAAAGGCGGGGTAATTAAATTTGGAAATGAGAAAACTGTCCAAAACCCAGACTACAAGAGACATGACACCCTAGGTTGGAATTATAGAATGAATGAATTTACCGCTGCTGTTGCTCTTGCTCAGGTTGAACAATTAGAGTATAAAGTTAATAAAAGAATTGAAAATGCCCATGCTCTACTTGATCTAATTAATGATTATGAGGTCTTGATTCCACAGCATATCCCAAAAAATTATACACATTCTTACTACACTCTTGCCTGTAAGTTAAATCCGGATATTGACTGGCAAAAGTTTAGAAAAATATTCAATGAATATGGTGGAGAAGGCTTTTATTCAGCTTGGTCAGTTCCATATTTAGAGCCAATAATGGTAAACAGAAATTTTCTAAACAGGTTTGATGATAAATTTGAAATAAATGAATACAGTAAAGGTGAGTGTCCCGTAGCAGAGAGTTTGCAATCAAGAATAATACAATTCAAGACAAACTACTTATCCAAACAAGATATATATAGACAGGCAAAAGCATTAAAAAAAACTCTTTCGTATTTTAAGTAAACCAATGAAAAGCATATTTATAATCCCCGCAAGGTCTGGCAGTAAAGGCATACCGAATAAAAATATAAAAACCATGAATGGATTACCTATGTTTGTATGGTCAATTATTCATGCAAAGTATATTGCAAAAAATAATGATATTGTTTGTGTTTCCAGCGATAGTGAAAATTATTTGCAAATTGCCAATAAATGGGGTGCAGAAACCAGATTAAGACCCTCAAGTTTAGCAAGAGATGAATCTCCTACGGAGCCCGTTATGGAAGATGTTATAAAACAATATGATCTTGAAGGCGATGATAATGTGATTTTACTAGAACCGACTTCTCCTCTCAGAAGTAAAGAATCTTTGAAGAAATTAAGCCAAATGATACATGAAGGTGAGAAATCAGTTGTGTCAGTTAAAGAAGCTTATGATTTTGAGTGGGAAGCTATAAATCAGGATTATTTCTCACCGAAATATACTAGTAGGCCAAGAAGGCAAGACATGCAACCTAGATATATAGAGAACGGCTCAATTTATTTCACAAAAATTAACACCTTTAAGAAGTTTAACAACAGAATTAGTGAATTATCTAAACTAATTATCATGAGTGAAATAGAATCTATAGATGTGGATAACTTATATGATTTTAACTTAGTTAAACATTTGGGATTAGAATTTAATCTCCAATGGAAAAAACAGCGAGCCAAATAGTAAGTTCTGTGTCGCTGTTATAGTCATTGTTTTTATTAGTATTCAATAACGATAATAAATAAGCTCTAAATGCTAATCAATAATAAGCAATTCACTTAGGGGTAATAGTTAATAGGGAAATGTGATAAATAAGTTTGAAAATTATGAACATAGATTCCTACTAATAAAAATAGTACAGCGTAGTAAATTTTTTTATTTGTTTTTTCTAATTCATGGAAATAAATTGAAGCTAAAAAAACCATTAAATGAAATGCTTGGATTATATACGTAGACTTAATGGTATCGCCACTTGAAGTAGGGAAGCTTATTGCAAATAATAAATATCCAAAAAAACTTACAAAAATAGCTAAATTTATGTATCTAATAAAAAGACTAGATTTATGTTTTTTAAAAGTTAAATAACAAAAAGACACAATTATTAGTGATGTAAGGATGGAAATAATATTTACCCTTGCCATGAGGTCGCCTATTTGTAGCTGATTTCTACCTAATGCTAAATTTCTTGAGGTAAACAAAAAATAACCCCAATAGTCTCCCCATAAATCAGAATAAAGGATGGAAAAAAATTGGTTATCTAAATGTGGTCTTATCGGTTTGAAGAATAAATACTCTAAATGTTTCGAGTTGGGAATGTAAAATGAGTAATTCTGATTAGAGAAGTCAAGCCCTTTTGATTCCATATTAAATGAGGTAAAAGAACCAAATCTTTGATAAAGGCCAATGTAAAACCAACTCGATAATAATGCCCCTAGGGAGGAGCTGTAAGCCCAAAATCTAAAGTATTTT
>Ga0075480_10002934_pt1 | contig 10961 bp, 8 predicted proteins | sample DEB08_DNA_7_FD_81590 | JGI IMG/M metagenome (GOLD analysis project Ga0075480, IMG submission 81590) | Aqueous microbial communities from the Delaware River and Bay under freshwater to marine salinity gradient to study organic matter... | ecosystem: Environmental > Aquatic > Marine > Coastal ... | reverse complement strand
AATTCATAAATATGGTCAGTACTAATGTAGCTTGCAGAATAAGAACATTTTTAGAGAGCTTTAAAGCCTGGACCGGTCAGTGAGTAATACTTTTAGTAAGCTTAGAAAGCGAAACTTAAACCCAAACAATTGAAACTGACTTTCCAAATAAACGTCAGCTTTTTTTGTATGTATAAATCAATTAATCGCCTATTGGCAACAAATGAACGCCAGGCTGTGTTATCGCCTCTAATCTGATTATCGATATCAATAAATCACTATTCCTGTAGATCCACTTATATTTTTAAACAACCGGGCGCTGCCATCTTTATATAAAAAGTTGCGATCTAACTTTAAAAAGTGGCCATTTCTTTTATTGCCGTAACCGCTGAGTCCCCAATCAGGTCCATCACTGTAGCCAAATTGAAATCCTATTGCAGGATGTGATGCTCTGTTCCAACGATTAGAATAACGAAAAAAGTCACCCATAAGAACTTTGATGGTGTGCCCACCTACTTCAGGTTCATCAAAAACGCTATACATTTCATTTCCTACTATGCCATCTGCCAACTCAGTTTTTGTAGAAAGAATCGTACCGGCATAAGTGTCATAACTGACAAATATCTGTCTTGTTGCAGCGGAGTCCATAACTTGTAGGAACGACAAATCCCCATGGGCAGATTGCCCAATAAGCGGTCATTGCAACTGATTAGTTTTTACTTCTTTTTGATTATCTTAAAATCTTTGGTGTAAATAGAATCTGTATAATTTCCAATACCGATTCTCTCAGTCCCTTCGAGGAATTTTTCGCTGGTCGCCATGAAGGTTTTATCGTTGATAACAACCGTAACCTTTTTACCTTCAATAGTAATTGATGTTTTGTGCCATTCTCCAGGCTTGGCGTGGTATTTATTATTATTAAAAGTTGCCTTTTTTTTCGCTTTAGTACTGCCATCATAGGTCATTATCGTAAGCATGTCTGTCTTTGATTTAATGCCCGGTCTGCCATTAAAGTATACTTTCAAATGATGTGTCGCTTTGCCATTTCTTTTTCCATCAAGTAAGAACATGATTTTCTGTTCTTTATTAACTTTCCAGGAAAAGGAAATCGTCGCATTCTGAAAGGGAATATTATATAAGCTTATTGGACCATGATTAGTATCATCTAGCTCTCCGGTTTGAGTACGAACTCCATCTTTAGTGCTACTCGTTCCTCTATGCTGAACAATTTGATCTTTCGTGGGAATAATAACTTCCTCAGCCGAAACTAAACTAAGGTTGATGAACAGAAATACTGAGAATAATGTTTTCATTAATTTCTCCTTTAAACCAGAAATTCTTTAATTGGACCTTTTTGATCAATGCCAAGGGAATTTAATTCCTGATCAAACTGTCCGTAATGTTCAATGGGATTGCCATGATTATTTAGGTGTGTGGTATACCAGTTACCGAGAGTTTTATGCCCTTGCTGCCCATAACCCGGTAGCCGTACATACTTACCGATAAAATTCATTTTGGTGTTCTTTCCAGCAAGCATAAGGATTGGCTGCTCAATGCCAATACTGTGATGTGTTTCTCCATTTTCGGCCTGATACATAATTACAGTATTATCAAACATAGTCCCATTGCCTTCCGGAGTGTTTTTGAAGGCTGTAACCATAGTATCAATCAAGCTCATATGGTGCATGCGAATATAGCCTCTGACCACATCTGCCGACTTTCCCTCATAGCCTTTTTTGTGACCCAGGTTGTGAAGGTTTAAAATACTTTTATCAGATAGTTGAGGAATTCCTGAGTAAGGCGTTCCTAATGTATCCAGTGTGAATAAAGCTGTGTTCGTCAGACCGGCTTTAAGGGCAGAAATAAGTATTTGAATAAAGACTTTTTGTGTCTCGACAGTATTTAAGTTTCCAGAAAGTTGATCACTGTTTAACGTTGGCAGGTTCCTTAAAATTTGTTTAGACATTGTTTTGATTTTTTGATCTCGTTTCTTAATGGAATCAAGTGTCTGTTTATAATTGGTCATCTTCAGATGTTCTATGCCCTGAACATTATTATAGTTCTTTCCTGCCAGGTCATTAAGATAATCCAGTACGAAAGCATCGGCATCAACCTGATCCAGTACTTTCTTGTCATTTGAAACGGATTTAAAGAGTTCACGATAGGCAGTTTTAGGATCTGCATAAGCGTAGTTGTATTGCATCTTCCCAGTGGCAGCCTGGCCGGCAACGATACCGCTTTTTGCTCCAATAGTCTGAACTTCTATATGTTCAAAAGGTGAAGGATAAAGCCGGCCAAGTTCGACATCGGCTGTAGCCCATTTCACATTTCCCAGAACACGGCCTTCGCCAGTTTTAAACATTCCCAGACAGGCCTGATTTCCCTGGTGTCCACAAGCTATTCCTTTAGCCGACAGTCCCTGAATTATGGCCATATCTTTCTTATGGTTTTTTAGTGATAGCATCCATTTAGGCAAGGCATGTTTTGAAATATCAGCACTTAGTTCTTTCTTCTCTTTGTCTTTCTTTTTCTGATCCGAATTGAAAGTCGGCAATGCCAATTCATGTGGTCTTAGGCCATTGGATTTAGTCATGAAAATAAAACGGGTTGGCGGTTTATTCCCTGAGGACTTTGCAAATAAATTTTGGGCAGGATTTAACGCACAGGCTCCAGCCAGCAAGGCGGATGATTTTAAAAAGCTTCTTCGTGTATTCATAATTTTAATCCTTAAAATTCACTTGCGGTACATAAATGAGTCTGAAGTTAAAAGAGAGACAATCACGGCATTGAAACTTCCTCCGCTCTCGAGGTAGGCCTTGTCTGCTGCGATAAGCGTTTGTGAGTCTGAAAGCATTTCATTTCGCCCCATAAAATAACGGAAGGCATGTCGAATAATGGATTGACGTACACGATCCGATTTCGCCAAACGCGAGATCAGGTCAATGGCATCTTTGACATCACCATCAAGTTTGGGATCTCCCGTCCCGGAAAGGTGCCCTGTCGTATCTAGCGGCACTGTCTTGTAAGTATTGCGTGTGTATTGTCCTGTATCAGGAGCTTCTTTGATGATATGCTCAGGATATTCCAGTTCTTCTTTGCTGCGATAGCGGCCAAAGTCGTCGTACATTTCAAAGGCGTAGCCAAGTGGATTCATACTCTCATGGCATTTCCAGCAAGAGGAATGTTTTGTTTTTTCATGAAGTCGCTGACGAAGAGTTTTATTGTGATCTTCAGGAATAGCGGCATCAACAGTAATAGGTACATCAGGGATAAAGCCGGCCAATAGTTTTTCACGTATCCACTTCCCTCTTTTTACTGGATCCGTGCTGACATTTAAGGATTTAGCCGTCAACCATGCCGGATGTGTCAGGATTCCCATTCGGTTAGGAATTTTGAAAGGCTGCTCTTCAACGTAAGACCAGGTATTGTGATCGATGTTAAACATGTTGGTTCTGTTTTTTGCCAGCATACCATTCCTGTTAGGCAAAATACTATTTCGATTAAAATCCATTGGGTAGATCATTGGATTAAAATCAGCTCCTTTTGATTGACCTTTCATTGCCGCTTTTATCTTTGTAATATCGTCTGGCTTTGGCGGGTTTTTGCGACTATCTACTTCGTACTGGACATCTAAGTCAACATTGTACTTTTCCCAGAATTTGATTGGCTTCATAGTTTTGTAAGCTTCTCTCATCTCGGCAATAAGCTGCTTCCGTTTGGCAAGCATTGAATTGGCTTTTGCGTTATTCCCATTGTGGTAGAGAAAGAACTTGTCACTCGTAAGAAGTTGATTAAAGACATCCTTATCTTCTTCCAGGATTTTATCGACAAAAAGATCCGCTTCATTGATTGTTAAGCGAATGGCAAAATCATGGGTATTTCGTTTGTATAAAGCATCCTCAAAACGCTTATTGTCCTTGAAAATCTGATAGGCTTTTGAGTAACCAAAGAACTCTCTAAAAAACCTCAACTTAGCAGGCTGAGATGTCACATAGGATCCTGATCTATTAGTATTCAATCGAGTATCGATTGGCACTCTAATGCTATTGATTGCCAAGAGTCGCTCGATTTCTCTTTTGTAGTCTGCTTTGGTATTTAATTTTCCAGATTCAGCAGCTATTTTTAGCCTTTTATCCGGCCCTCTTTCAGTAAGAGCATAAGCAATGGCATAACTGGCTTCACGTGGTGATAGCTGTTTACGGCCAAATTCATCTACTGTACCTTCTCCAAGTTCACTGCGATATAGAAAATCTGATTGCATGATGACTGCGGTCATCATTTTTAAAAGACCATCTGTATTACCAAGTTTTTCAATTGACTTTTTTAGAACATTGAAGCAGCCATTCATTTCCAATTCATTTGGCATACGATCATAAATAATTAAAAACTGCTGATTGATCGCATCTTTCATTTCAGAATCTGATGGAAGGGATTTCTTAGTCATTATCAGTTTGAAGGGAGAAGGAAGGTTTTGCTTTCCTCTTTTAGCTTCCTTGTAAATGCGTTCCAGACTGACCAGATTCTTTTTGAAGCCCTTCAATCGCTTATGATTTGTAGACCCAGGTTTTGGGTTCCTCTTTTCATAATCTGCAATATTACGCTGCAGACGTTCTTTGTACTCTTTATATTGTTTTACTTTTTCGGGCGTTAAAACTCCCAGCTGATTGTAAGCGATTATTTTGGCGTTAGACATCATCGTAATAAAATGATCACCACCTGCCAGTTTATTATCGTAGTCACGCACTCCTGAAATATCGGGGAGATGAATTGGATTCATAATTCCTGAACCCTTTTTTACTTGGCCAATGATTTTGCGAATTTTACTATCAAAAATATAAGGAGAAATGAGCCATTTTCTTGCAGGAGAATAAGCTTTCTCTGTGATCTCACCGGAAAAAAGCTTGTTATGATCTACATAATTCCCATAGGCTGGTTCATGTAGCTTCTCTCTAAATTCAGATTTCACTTTCATTTGATGATAAGAACTAGAGATCCACTTCAGTATTGAAGCCTTATCATTTTTGTCTGGCTGCTTCTTTTTCTTAGGGGGCATTAGAGAAAGGTAAACCTGCTCTTCAATTCTGTTAAGCATTTCGAATCGGGCTGCCGCATTCAACTCAGCTAGATTATCCAGACGAATATCGCCCTTTTGAATATCTTCATCGTGACAGTCGTAGCAGTATTTACTTAATAATTGATTAACTTGGATATTGAGCTTTTTATCATCAGAAGCATTTACTGCTGTAAAGATACTGACCAGCATCATTAAAAAAAGGGTTTTCATAGACATCTCAAATTTTTCTTTCCTATTTATTACCTTAAAAGGAAAAAGCTGACACTATGAACTTTTTAATATTAAAATTGGCTAAAATATGTCAGGAATGCTCTGAAAATCACTCAGCTATTGCCTTCTCTTTGGCAAGCCTGGCATAAATTTTCTTGTCGGGGGTATTAAAAATTTCCCAGGCTGTCTTTTCATATAAACGGTCTGTATAAAGCTAAAAAGAGTAATGAAATGAAATTATTAATATCACTTCTAAGCGGTCTGATTTGTCTGCACACATTAGTTGCTGAAAAAAAGCCAAATATAATCATTCTATTTGCTGATGATTTGGGATATGAAGAACTTGGTTGTCAGGGTAATAAAGATATCCCAACACCTCACATTGACTCTATAGCAAAAAATGGTGCTCGCCTGACAGATGCCTACGTAACAGCACCAGTATGTGCTCCATCAAGAGCTGGAATTATGAGTGGTCGACATCAATCGCGTTTTGGCTGGGATATTAATGTTATGCCTCATACTATTCCTCATTCTGCCTATGGAATTCCAGCTTCTGAAACGACTATTGCTGAACGAATGAAAGAAGCCGGATACCGAACCGGCTTGATTGGTAAATGGCACCTAGGGTCCAGAGAAGACTTTAACCCTACCCGCCATGGGTTTGATTACTTTTTTGGTTTTGCTCACGAAGGACGCTACTTTGTCAGGCCTCCATATAACGGGGTTACAACTCTGCTCCGTAAAAAACCTCTACCAGAAGGAGGCAAGAACAATCGCTGGTTCTCAAAAGATGGAAAACTTATCTACCACGACATACTTAGAAATGAACCACGCTATGATCTTAATAATCCAATGCTTCGAGGCGAAAAAATTGTCGAAGAAAAGCGCTATCTGACAGATGCATTCACGGACGAAGCTGTTAGATTTATAGATCGCGAAAAGGATAAGCCATTCTTCCTCTTTTTATCCTACAATGCTGTTCACAGTCCTTTACAGGGTGCCGATGCGTACATGGAGAAAATGAGCCACATTAAAGATATCCACCGCCGTATTTTTGCTGCTATGCTGTCAAATCTGGATGATAGCGTCGGGGCAGTTCTGGCAAAACTGAGAGAAGAGAAACTTGAAGAAAACACTTTAATCTTTTTCCTGAGTGATAACGGCGGTCCAACTAAAGAACTTACCTCAAGTAATTTACCTTTGAGAGGTGGAAAAGGACAATTTTTTGAAGGTGGTATACGTGTCCCTTTCCTAGTTCAGTGGAAAGGCAAAATCCCTACTGGACAAGTTTATAAGAATCCTGTCATTTCTCTGGACATGTATGCCACTGCAGCAGCCCTTGGAGGTCTAAAACTAGCAGATAAAGATACAGACGGCGTCAATCTGATCCCTTTTCTCAAAGGAGAAGATAAGGGTATTCCTCATAAGCAGTTATTCTGGGATTTCAGAGAAAACTCCGCATTCCGCGAAGGTGATTGGAAAATCGTCAAATTTAAACGAAAATGGCACCTCTTTAACCTCAAGGAAGACCTTTCAGAAGAGAACAATCTCGCTGAATCCAATCCTGAAAAATTTAAAGAGCTATTCAACAAGTGGACGGCAATACGAGAGACTATGCCTGCTTTTAAACCGAAGAAGAAAAAATAGTAAAAGGAAATGTCAGCAATTATGTTTTAAGGGCATAATAAGTTAAGAGATAAAGGAAAAAGATGATCATACTAAAACTGATATTTCTAAGCTTAATATTTTCGCAAACTGTATATACCGAAAATAAACCCAATGTATTAATGCTGGTCATTGACGATTTAAATGACTGGGTCGGGCCTCTCAATGGGCACCCACAGGTTAAAACTCCTTCAATTGATGCCCTGGCAGCACGAGGGACTGTTTTCTCAAATGCCCATTGCCAGACACCTCTCTGCAATCCTTCGAGAACCAGCTTCATGACGAGTTTGAGGCCTTCCACTACAGGAATTTATGGATTACGCCCCTGGTTTAGAGATGTCAAAAAACTTAAAGACCTTGTCACCCTCCCCCAATATTTTTCCAAAGCAGGATATACGACATATACAATTGGCAAGATTTATCACAAGTTCAACAACTCCGATACTGTTGAATTCAATCAAGTCGGGATCCCTGAAAAATCTTTAAGGGTTAAAAAGAAGCGAGTTAAAACACCTCGGGGCGGCCCGGGAATGGATTGGGGACTGTATCCTTACAAGGATTCTGACCACAAGGATTGGAAAACTGCTGACTGGGCAGTAAATGCACTCAATAAAAAACCTGCTGGCCCTTTCTTCATGGCTGTTGGTTTTTCACTTCCGCATGTACCTCTGCGAGTCACTCAAAAATGGCTGGATCTCTACCCTGAGGAAAAATTGAAGCTGCCGCCGCTTACTGAAAATGACCGTAAAGATACTCCGCGGTTCAGCTGGTATCTTCATTGGAGACTTCCCGAACCCCGTCAGAAATTCCTGATAGAAAATAATGAGCAGTATAAAATTGTTCAGGCTTATCTGGCCAGTATAAGTTATATGGATCATCAGGTCGGGAGAGTCCTTAAAGCTCTTAAAGAAAACGGATATTTAGAAAATACTGTCGTTGTTCTTTTCTCTGACCACGGTTATCACCTTGGGGAAAAGGAAATCACCGGAAAGAATACTCTTTGGGAAAGGTCGACACGGGTGCCGCTGATTTTTGCAGGGCCTGGAATCAACAAAGGTATTTGTAAGGAACCCGCTGAGCTCTTGGATATCTACCCCACTTTGGCAGAAGTCGCAGGTCTAAAGAACCCTTCTGGCCTGGAGGGCCTGAGCCTGATGCCTCAAATCAAAAATCCAGGAACTAGAAGAGAACGCCCGGCAATTACAACTCACAATCATGATAATCACAGTATCCGTTCAAAGGATTGGCGATTGATCCAATATGCAGATGGATCCAGAGAACTCTATAATATGAAAAAAGACCCAAATGAATTTAAGAACCTGATAAACGACCCTGAGTATTCCTCTGTGATTCAAGAGCATCTGAAATGGATTCCATCTGTAAACTTAAAACCAGCTCCCGGCAGTTCGCATAGACTTCTAACTTACGATAAAGGAGTCATAAAATGGGAGGGAGAAGAAATAAAGGAGGGAGAAGAGATCCCTGAATAGGATTCAGATAGTTTCCGGGCTACAAATGTATTAGAAATACCTTAAAGAGGCCTTTTCAAATCTGTAGAAATCAATCAGAGCCGTTGCGATTTAATTTGTAAAAACAGGATTTATTTCTCCTATAGATAAACTCATTTTGATTCTACGGCTGCATCTCTAAACAAAATAAGCCTAATATTATCATTTTAATTGCTGACGATTGAGGCTATGCCAAACTCGGTTGTTTGGAAAATCGTTAAATTCAAACGAAAATGGCACCTTTTCAATCTCAAGGAAGATCTTTCAGAAGAGAATAATCTCGCTGAAACCAATCCTGAAAAATTGAAAGAGCTATTCAACAAATGGACTAGATTCGACATCAAGCCGCCAAAGCAAGCTCAGCAGAAACTGTACTCTCTAATTTTTATTTATTTTGCCCAGTTCTCCACAACTGTGTAAAGCAAGCAAGGCCATACTGGTTCCTGCTTGACTAATGTAATGCCGGCCTTCTCTACGTGGGGAATGTGTGAACCAACGACCGCTTTGACGTTGATTGGATTTGAGCCAAATTATACCACGCTTAATGACCGGGTCTTGTTTGGACACCCCTGCTTGCCGCAGGGCAAAAACGACCATGGCTGTTGCATAACCGTCACTTATCATATAATGCGATTTATTGTCTTCACGCTTCCATTGTTCATCTCCCAGTTGAGCTAGCACCCAACCGCCATCTTCCTTTTGTAGACTTTTCAACTCCTGTATCCATTTCTGTTTCTCTTGAACGGATGACAGTTCTGGAGAATATTTTGCTGCCCACAGCATCATAGCCTGCTGATGCGGAGTTGAAGGTGCATTTTTGCTGAGAAACCTGTGCAGCTTTTTCCAAGCTTCTTTGACATTTGGTTTCTTCCGGTACTCTGCTGGTGTCATGGCTAGAGCGATTGCAGCCAGTGTAACGCCAAAATGATCATCCACCTCATAAGGGCCCCAATGGCATTTAAGCCACTTTTTCCAAGCACCGGAAGAATCCTGTTTAGACCAAATGTAATCAAGGGCATTGACTGTATCCGGATGCAGTTTCTTATTGGTTATCATTTCACTAATCACCAGAAAGCCTGTTCCGGCTACAATCCCCTCTATTGCCCCATGTTGGCCTTTCGGTTTAGAAGTTCCCTTGATATACGATGTAAGATAATCGCGTGAGAAACTTTGATTACTCAGCAGTATTTTTGAGCTCGGTGTAGTTTGAGCACCAGCGACTAAGTGCAAACCGTTTGTGTGACAGGTAATACATTGGCGTTTCTGCTCCCAGCGAACAACAGAGCTCTCTATGAAATTGATGGCCTTGCTGGCTGAGTACTCGGCTCGCGGTTCATCGGGCCGATTCTTGGTAACAGTAGATTGGGCAAATGAATTACAGGCTGTAAATAGAAAAGTACAAACAGTGATCTTAAAAAGCATTATATTATTAATCTTCACAAACACCTTTGGTTAATTACATAATATCTTATTACCCCATCATCTTATTAATTTCAAATTTCCTTTTATATTGAGGAAAAGATCAGGTTAAACAAGTATTTTATCGCTGGTAGTTGAGGGATTTCAAATAAAAAGATTAGCTTCAGGCATGATTGAGCCGAAAAATTAGACTTTTACCCTCTGTAAAAACTGTTTTGGCGTCTCATTCATTACTTTTTTAAAAATACGGCAGAAATGTGATGTGTCGTAAAAGTCAAGTTCATGAGTTATTACTGACACTGTTGAATGGTCTTGGAGCATAGCACATGCTGTTCTTATTTTTTGCTGCTGAATGTATTGTCCGGGTGTTTGACCTACAACTTTTTTAAAAAAGTTATTGAAGTAAACCTTATCAAGATTTAGAAGATTAGCTAAATCAATAATCCTTGGGGAGTATTTAATATTTTTTTCAATGTATTCAAAAACAGGTATTAGGCGGTAAAGGTCGTGCGAGCTTTTCTTGCTTTGAGTATTCCTTAAAATAACATGCAATATAAGTTTAAGAATATAGGACTGTTGGAATGCATCGTTTTCATAAGTAATCAACTGAGTGAACAGTTCTTTGGTTAATTGTGGATTTTCCACCTCCATAAAGTCTACTATTTTTGTAAACGAGAATAAATCAAGAACTTGGTAAAGCTGTGACGAAAATTGGCATTGGAATATGTGAGAATTAGAAGAGACTTTATAGGAAAAGTTAAGTTTTTGAGGCACCAGGAGTAGGCAATGTTTTTTTAGTGAAATTACTTTTGATTCAAAGCTAAATTGAATCTCCCCTTCGTTTAAATAGAAGAGTTGATGAGAGGCAGCAGGCGATAGCTCTTTATTTGTGTCGCATTCAAGATGAAGTTTTCTGCCGCTATGGTATGTGAATTGACTGTTATGGTGAAGGTTCATTTTTTGAAATAATAATTTTGATCTTAGGGTTCATTTTTTCTAGTTCATTTGTAGACAACTGCTCTGGGTGAATAATCAAATTTTCAAGACTTTTTAAGTCTTTTAAAACAGCACAGTCTCTTACAGATGAATAACTTATGTCAATTATT
>Ga0075480_10002933_pt1 | contig 10965 bp, 9 predicted proteins | sample DEB08_DNA_7_FD_81590 | JGI IMG/M metagenome (GOLD analysis project Ga0075480, IMG submission 81590) | Aqueous microbial communities from the Delaware River and Bay under freshwater to marine salinity gradient to study organic matter... | ecosystem: Environmental > Aquatic > Marine > Coastal ... | reverse complement strand
GTCGGCGCTTGACGCGCTTGAAACTATCGTCAACGCTCATCAGGACACAGACGTTGCGCGTACCTACCTACGCCGCGATGACACAAGAGGCGGGTTTGAGTTACGCGATGTGATCTACCGCTACGATCCAGATGTTCCGCCAAGTGTGAATGTCGCTGCCGCAATTATTCAACCGGGTCAAAAGGTTGCTGTACTGGGGACGAATGGGGCGGGAAAATCCACTTTGCTGAAACTGCTCAGCGGTCTTTATGCGCCCCAAAGTGGCACGATCCTTTTGGATGCTACAGATATGAGTCAAATCGCTCCCAAAGATTTGCGCCGGTTAATTGGCTATCTTGGACCAGATGTACGTCTTTTCAGCGGGACTTTGCGTGATAATTTAAACCTCAATATGCTGGAAAAAGACGATGCACGGTTGTTTGAGGCCTTGGATTTTGCGGGTCTTGGTCAATTTGTGCGAAGCCACGCCAGAGGCCTTGATCTGCAGCTAAGCGACGGGGGAACGGGACTTTCCTCGGGACAACGTCAATCCATCGGTTGGGCGCGTCTTTGGTTGCAGGATCCAAAGATCTGTCTCTTGGATGAACCCACCGCAGCCCTCGATCAAACGCTTGAAGCCACATTGATTAGCCGTCTTGAAACATGGCTGAAAGGGCGCACGACCATCATGGCGACCCATCGTCTGCCCATCGTGTCGCTCGCTGATCGGACAATGATCTTACAGAACGGGCGCATGGCAATTGACGGTCCAAGCCATGAAGTGCTGGCCCATATCAATCAAGCCTCAGAACGCAAACTGGAGGCAACGGCATGATTATGACGGATGCAAGCATTTCTTTAAAATCCCAATTCGGGACCCGCATGAAGGGACCGTCTCTGATCATTTGGCTCAGTGCCATTTCTGTATGGTGCTTTATAATTTGGGCGGCCTATGCTTGGGTTGATGAAATCGTACGCGCAGACGGGGAGCTCATTTCGTCGTCTCGACCGCAGATTATTCAAAACCTTGAAGGTGGAATTTTGGCCGAACTCAAGGTCGCTGAAGGCGATGTTGTCAATCGCGGAGATATCCTTGCGCGTTTGCATGACACGAAATTCCAATCTTCGGTGGATGACCTTCAGGATCAGATCGCAGCGCTTGAAATTCGCCGTCTGCGCCTTGAGGCCGAATTGCACGGCGCGTTGGAATTTTCGGTTCCTGATGAATACGGGGTGGAATATTCCGATCTGGTCGCGTCAGAACGGGCTCTGTTGGAGGCGCGTCAACTTGATTTCATGAGCCGGCGCGACGGGGCGCAAAAGGTCCTTGACCAGGCGAAAAATGAGACAAATCTTCTTGAAAACATGCTCACCAAAAAGGTCGTCGCATTGATCGAAGTAACCCGCGCACGTAAAACGCTAGCAGATGCGCAGATCAGACTAGATGAGATCATTACAGGTACGGGCTTGGAGAGAGCCAATCAATATTCTGATGTGCTCAAAGAACTTTCGACGCTGAAACAAAACCTTAAAGCATCCAAAGACCAATTAAACCGTACCATCCTGCGAAGCCCAATGCGCGGCGTGGTGAACAATCTGGCTGTAACGACAATTGGCGGGGTAGTGAGACCGGGTGAGGAGATTTTGGAAATCATCCCGCTTGATGACGATCTTTTTGTGGAGGCACGAGTCAAACCAAAAGACATCGCAAATATTCGTTCCGGTCAAAGTGCGACAATCAAATTGACGGCCTATGACTATACGATCTACGGGACGCTTAAGGGGTATGTGGATGTGGTTTCTGCCGATACGTTTAAGGATGAAAATTCTCGCAGCGTAGATGGAGACCCCCATTACAAGGTCCGCATTATTGTGGATCGTGACAATCTGACATCCCGCCAAGCACGTATTGAAATCAGACCGGGTATGCAGGCACAGGCGGAACTTCAAACCGGTGCAAAAAGTGTGCTGCAATATCTGTTGAAACCGCTTTACAAGTCCAAAGACGCATTGCGCGAACGGTAATTTTTTTGTTGGCCTGTCGCGCCGCGCTTAAGCCACGCTCAACCGGATGTCACTTTGATCGCCTCAAGTTGGGACCGGAACTCTGCGCTCAATGCCTTAGGGCGTCCCGTCGAAGCATCCACGAGGACTTGCGCAAAAAAACCTTCTGCAAAGGCTGTGGTATCGTCGTTTCGAAACAATCCGACTTCATATTTCCAAGATGAATTTCCAATATGTCCAACCCGCAATCCTGCATGGATAAGGTCAGGGTAACCTGCCTCTGCGTGATAGACACATCCGCTTTCCACCACGAGAAACCGGAATTCGGATCCGCTTTCGTCAAAAAGCCCCTGTTGGATTTGCCAATTGGTTACGACCGTATCGATCAGCGAATAATGGATCACATTATTCATATGCCCATATTGATCATTATCCATCCAACGTGTGGGCAGTTGGTCGAAAAAAAGGTAATCTGATCTTTGTCCTGCGGGTGTTCTGGGCATGTTTCCTGTCCTTTCGTGGTAAGTCAGACTGTGCCAAAGCCAAGAATAAATGCAAGTCCCCTGCTCGGACGTCATGTAACACAGCTTATCAATTGACCTTTGTGGTGCTTTATCGTTCAAAGGAACCACAGATCTGGAGGAGCACATGGACATCAATCAAAACACCGTTGCGATTGTCACCGGAGGGGCGTCTGGGCTTGGCGCAGCTACAGCTCGGGTGCTGGCTGCCAAAGGCGCAAAAATCAACATCTTTGACATGAACCCATCGCTTGGTGAAGCTATCGCGGATACTCTTGGTGGGGATTTTTATCAGGTTGATGTCTCCGATGCCACAGCGGTAGCCGCTGCTGTTAAGGCGGTTGAGGCCAAACACAAGGCTCTTCACATTTTGGTAAATTGTGCCGGCATCGGCACGCCATCAAAAACCGTATCACGGGGTGAACCCCATGATCCCGCGATATTTGCCAAAGTAATTGGTGTAAACCTCATAGGGTCATTCAATTGCGCGTCCCAAGCCGCTGCAGCGATGTTGCGCTCTGAACCTGTAACGCAGGATGGCGGGCGGGGTGTGATCATAAATACAGCTTCTGTTGCCGCCTATGAAGGTCAAATCGGTCAAGTTGCTTATGCTGCTTCTAAAGGGGGGATTGTGGGGATGACGCTTCCGATGGCACGTGATCTTTCTGCCAATGGTGTGCGAGTTTGTACAATTGCGCCGGGGCTGTTTTTAACGCCATTGCTCGAAAGCCTTCCAGAAGATGTGCAAGTTTCTCTTGGGCAACAGGTGCCGTTTCCCGCGCGACTTGGTGATCCGGCTGAATACGGAAAGCTGGTCTGTCATATTATCGACAACGATATGTTGAATGGCGAAGTCATTCGTCTTGACGGCGCCATTCGAATGGCCCCAAGGTGAGTTAGGCAGAGGTAACTTACCGATTTGTCATCTTGCGCGGATGAACTGAAACGCTGCGGAGGCCAACCAGCCTGCAGCAATTGCAATGGCCAGTGCCAAAAAACCGTAAGCAAGGGGATTGTCACGCGAAAGGCGGAATAAAATCCGTTCAAGCCCAACCTTGCGAACATCAATGGAAGTTTCAAATTCACTAACGACTTCACCACCCCGAGTGAGGAAAATTTTTGTGATATAATCCCCCTCTGTCAGATTTGCGGGCATATCAATCGCGGTGCGAAACAGTGTCTGTTGGTCCACGGCAACAGTTTTTTCCAAAAGCTGGTAGAGCCCCTGCTCTGTGCGAATGCGCACCAATGCCTCACTGAAACTTTGCGGATCTCCAACGTCCATTGGGGCTCCTACAGAACGGATAGCGCGGTTGATGGACACTTTGTGACGCAGATCTTCGGTTTCGCTGAGCACTTGCTCCCAAGAGCCGCTGGTCGCGACAGCATAAAAACTTGGTGCTGCGTCAACCATCACCGAATCTCGGTTGGCCCAGATCCCATAAATGTTCTCTTTGCGACGCACCAAAACTGGTTGTGATGGGCCCGATATGGTAACGATCACGTGCAGTGCACTGTCGGGGATTTCGGTTTCCCGCTTTACCGCGCCAAACACAAGAATATTTGATCCGTCAAAGGTTGCCGTAATGGCGACTTCATCCTGGCTCATGCCAAGCACAACTTGTTCGCCTTGGACCGGAACTGTGACAAGACAAAGCAATGTTGCAAGTAGAAGCCTGATCATTAATGGCCCCCAACTGCACCAAGTGAATACAATTCGGATGGCTGTAAAACGAGGTCCAGCCCGAGCTTGCCGCAGACTGCCAAAACCATGAGCGCCAGTAAAATGCGCAACTGCTCCGCTTTCAGCTTTGCTCCGATTTGTGTCCCGATTTGGGCACCAATGACACCGCCCACCAGCAGGAGTACAGCTAAAACAATATCAACCGTATAGTTGGTTGTGGCGTGCAAGAGCGTGGTAAAGGCCGTCACAAAGATAATCTGGAACAACGATGTTCCCACAACCACTTTCGTGGGCATACCCAAAAGGTAAATCATGGCAGGAACCATAATAAATCCGCCACCAACACCCATGATAGCTGATAAAATACCCACTAAAATCCCGACAAGAAAAGGTGGGATGACGGATATATAAAGACCAGATGTTCGGAACCTTGTTTTAAAAGGAAGCCTGTGGACCCATCCCCGTTGGTGCGCTCTTTTGACCGAAGTGGCTTTTTTGCTGCGCCGCATCGCCCTGAGGCTTTCGATGAACATCAAACCGCCAATAATACCAAGGAATACCACATAGCAAAGCCGCACCAACAGGTCCACCTGACCGAGACTTTTGAGATAATTAAAAACGACAACGCCAAAGGCCGCACCCAAAAGGCCGCCGCTCAATAAAACGACACCCATCTTGAAATCGACACTTTTTTTACGGAAATGCGCAAGCGCCCCGGAAAAAGACGATGCCACAATCTGATTGGCCTCTGTTGCGACCGCCACAGCTGGGGGGATGCCGATAAAAAACAGCAAAGGTGTCATCAAAAATCCACCGCCCACGCCAAACATTCCTGATAAAATCCCAACCATTCCCCCTAAACCCAAGAGGAGGAAAGCGTTCACAGAGATTTCGGCGATAGGAAGATAGACTTGCATGTCGTCTCCTAAACCAGAGCCGTTGGAAATTGCAAGTGAAGTCAGGCACCTAAAGTGAAATCAAAACAGGAAAGTTGTATCAAAATCATCTTTCTTTGACATAAGGTTCTCCGCCTGCACGTGGTGGGATAGCCTTTCCTACAAATCCGGCCAATATAATGACAGTAAGGATATAGGGCAAAACATCCAGAAGTTGCACCTGAACCTTGAAAGAAAGATATGCTTCAATTAGGTCCGGACGTAAGGCAATCGCCTGTAAAAACCCAAAGAGCAAACAGGACATCAGCGCATACCAAGGGCGCCATTTTGCAAAAATCAATGCGGCCAGTGCAATATACCCACGACCAGCTGTCATATCTTTGACAAAACCAGCCTGTAATCCGGTCGCGAGATATGCTCCGGCGATCCCACAAAGCAAACCGCATATGCCCACAGCGGCAAACCGCAGGTAAATGACTGAAATTCCCGCCGTGTCCACGGCTTCGGGTGCTTCTCCCACAGCGCGAAGTCTTAGGCCAAAGCGTGTGCGATACAATATCCACCAACTTAACGGAACGCTCAGCAAGGCGACATAGACAAGAATTGTATGACCAGAGAGCAGTTCGTTATAAATTGGACCCAAGATGGGCACATTTGCTAGGCTTTGCGCGAAGGGAAAATCAACTGGCGTAAACCGTCCATCCCCAATCAGTGAGGGTGTTCTGCCACCCTGCTTAAACCAGTCTTGCGCGATGAGCACAGTCATTCCAGCCGCTAGAAAATTAATGGCCACTCCAGAGATCAATTGATTTCCCCGAAAGGTGATCGAGGCCACTCCATGCAGTCCAGACAAAGCCATGGACGATGCAATTCCAGCCAGAAGGCCAAGCCAGACAGACCCGCTCATCGCGGCAATTGCGGCCGAGAAGAAGGCCGCAAAAAGCATCTTTCCCTCAAGACCGATATCAAAAATGCCAGCACGTTCGGAAAACAGTCCTGCAAGACAAGCAAGCAACAGGGGCGTTGAAAGACGTAAAGTAGAAGCAAGGATCGTCACAAGATCATTTACGACATCAATCATCTTTTGCCTCCTGACCGCCGCATTGTCCGGAACAGGGCTTCAATAGGCATTCGCACCATATTGTCTAAAGCCCCTGTAAAAAGGATGACCAAAGCCTGAATGACAATGATCAATTCACGTGGAATGGACATCCACATCGCAAGTTCCGCACCCCCCTGATACAGAAACCCAAACAGTATGGAAGCCAGAGCAACACCAAGCGGATGACTGCGACCCATTAGTGCCACTGCAATGCCGATAAAGCCGGCGCCTTCGGGCGCATTCAGGATCAGTCGCTCGGCCTCGCCCAAAGTGGTGTTGATCGACATCAACCCTGCCAAAGCGCCCGAAATAAGCATAGTGATCACAGTTATCCGTACGGGACTGATACCGGCGTATTTGGCGGCAGAGTCGCTTTCGCCGAATGCACGAATTTGATAGCCCAGTCGCGTGCGCCAGATCAGAAACCAAACAAATATGCCTGCCAGAAGCGCGACGAAAACGGTTATATTTGCGGGTGCCGCTTTGGAAAAACTTATTCCAAAGGGTGCTAAAACTTCATGAAGCGTTGGTAGATGTGTCGACGGAGGAAATGGTGCCGTTGCCGGATCCATTGACGAGGGTGGGCGCATCACATTGACCAAGAGATAATTCAAAAGACCTGCTGCAATAAAATTGAACATGATCGTTGTGATTACGATATGGCTGCCCCGCTTTGCCTGCAAAATCGCCGGTACATAGGCCCATAGCGCTCCAAAGATTGCTGCTAGCAATGAACAGCCCAAGAGCGCTATCGTCCAATGTCCCCAAGGTATGTAAAGTGCGGCAATTCCAACGCCGAGGCCGCCAAGCATCGCTTGACCTTCGCCTCCAATATTAAACAAACGCGCATGAAACGCCACTGACACAGCAAGTCCAGTGAACATGAAGTTTGTTGCATAATAAAGCGTGTAACCCCAGCCATAGGTTGATCCCAAGGCACCGTCGACCATTAATTTTACGGCCTCAATCGGATCCTTACCGATGCCTAGGATCACCAAAGCTGAAATGATCGCCGCAAGTACCAACGAAATAAGCGGGACCAGAAGAACATCGGCCCATTGAGGCAGTCTTTGCATTACGTGCTACTCGTTTCTACACCAGCCATTAATAGGCCCAATTCTTTTTCATTTGTTTCATGAGCAAGCCGTTCTCCCATAATGCGACCATCAAACATGACGGCGACCCTATCTGACAGTGAGAGAATTTCGTCTAACTCGACAGATACCAGCAAAATTGCTTTTCCACGATCACGCAGAGCAATGATTTGTTGGTGAATAAACTCAATGGCGCCAATATCAACCCCACGCGTAGGTTGCCCAACCAATAGGATTTCCGGATCACGTTCGATTTCACGGGCCAGAACGATTTTTTGCTGATTGCCGCCGCTAAAATTTCTCGCACGAAGTCGAGGGTCCGGCGGCCTTATATCAAAACGCTCCATTTTTGCGCGGGCCTCAGCTTTGATTGCCGCGTTGTTCATGAGCAAACCATTTTGGAAGGCCGGATCAGAGTGATAACCGAAAACTGAATTTTCCCAAGCGGTGAACTCCATGATGAGCCCCTCGCGTTGACGGTCTTCCGGTACATGAGAAAGCCCGTTCAATCGGCGCGTCTGCCCCTCCGAAGAGCCAGAAATATCAATAGGTTTCTGATTGAGTGTGACGGAGCCTGTGGCGCTTTGATATCCACCCAAAACGGCCAAAAGCTCAGACTGACCATTTCCTGCAACGCCTGCGACGCCAAGCACCTCTCCGGCACGCACAGTCAGGTCAATCCCCTTAAGCCGCTCTACTCCGCTCTCGTCGGTCAGACGCAAATTCTTAACCGCCAGAATTTCCGCTCCCGGCTTGGCGGGTGTTTTGTCTACTCGTAAAAGCACCTTTCGCCCGACCATCAATTCGGCAAGTTCTTCTGGACTGGTCTCAGCGGTTTTCACTGTAGCCGTCATTTCCCCGCGGCGCATCACTGAGACAGTTTCGGTCACATCCATAATTTCGCGCAATTTATGGGTGATCAACAAGATGGTTTTGCCTTCAGAACGCAGACGCTGCAAGATTCGGAACAATTGGTCTGCTTCGGCAGGGGTCAGGACGCCAGTCGGTTCGTCTAAAATAAGAATGTTTGCTTGGCGATAAAGAGCCTTTAGAATCTCAACTCTCTGCTGGTAACCCACCGACAAATCTTCGATCAAGGCATCGGGATCGACGCTTAGCTCGTATTCTTGTGCCAGTTCGGTCAGAGTCTTTCTCGCCTTGGCCAGTGACGGGCGTAACATAGGGCCGTCTTCGACGCCTAAGATAATATTTTCGAGAACTGTAAAATTCTGCACCAGCTTGAAATGCTGGAACACCATTCCAATCCCTGCGGCAATTGCGGCCTGGCTATGAGGGATCGAAACCTTTGTGCCTTGGATGAAAATTTCACCGGCATCCGCCTTGTAATAACCATAAAGGATCGACATAAGGGTGGATTTTCCAGCCCCGTTTTCACCGATAATTCCATGTATCGTACCGGGCATGACACTGAGCGAAATATCTTTATTCGCTTGAACTGCACCAAACGATTTAGAAATGCCTTTAAGTTCAATAGCAGGGGCGACAGTTTCCTGTCGCCCCGTGTCTTTTATTTTCGCCATCGTGTTTATTCGACGGGGCAGCTGTTGTCAGACATGTAATCATGCACTGCCAGCGCACCGCTGGAAATCTGATCTGCTGCGGCATCAACTGCAGCCTTCATTTCCGCAGAGACCAGTGATGCGTTGTGTTCATCCAGCGCGTATCCGATACCGCCTTCTTTGATGCCCATGATGTTGAAACCAGTCTGAAGATCTGCACCTTGTGAAAACGCCTCATAGACGGCGTTGTCAACACGCTTCAGCATTGAGGTGAGAACCTTTCCAGAATGCAAATAGTTCTGGTTTGCGTCCACACCGATCGACAGGATGTTTTCATCAGCAGCTGTCTGCAGGACGCCAACACCAGTTCCGCCGGCCGCAGCGTAAACAACATCAGCACCCTGCGCAATTTGTGCTTTGGTCAGCTCTGATCCTTTTACCGGATCGTTCCATGCTGCGGGTGTTGTCCCCGTCATGTTTTGTACAACCGTCGCATTCGGATTGACTGCTTTGACGCCTTGGACATAGCCGCAGGCAAATTTGCGAATCAACGGAATATCCATACCGCCGATAAAGCCAACCGTTCCTGATTTTGAGGCTTGAGCGGCCATCATACCAACGAGATAAGATCCCTCGTGTTCATTAAAGACGACAGAGCGCACGTTTGGCGCATCCACCACCATGTCAATGATGGCAAATTTTGTGTCTGGGTAATCTGCAGCCACTTCGCTCAGTGGGCTTGCAAACATAAAGCCAGCCATCACGATTGGGTTTGCGCCCGCTTCTGCAAAACGACGCAAGGCTTGTTCGCGCTGCGCATCTGATTGCAGTTCGAATTCGCGGAATGTTGCGTTGTTTTCCGCTGCCCAGCGCTGCGCGCCGTTGAAAGCGGATTCGTTGAAGGATTTGTCGAATTTTCCGCCCAGATCAAAAATCAGCGCGGGTTCCGCCGAAGCGACCGCCGCAGACAGGCCCAAAGCCGTTGCGGCCAGCATCAACTTACGTGTGAAAGTCATTGAAGTCTCCCGATTATGGTTTTCTGCATGCCTTTGGGAATTTTGATCCCCTCCCAAAGCAGCTCATTCACACATAAGGCCAAATGAATTGGCAACGGTCAACCGCTTTTTAAATGCCAAGCAAATTTTCAGCTATCTAATGAGCTAAGGGTAAACACCTTTCGCATTATCAGTGCATCTTCACGGTTATTTTTATCTATTTGGTAATATGCTTTTCGGGTAGAGATGCATTCAAAGCCGCTTGATTCATAAAGCTGTTGGGCGCGTACATTCGTTTTGGCCACTTCAAGAAAGCAGCAGTCAGCCCCCTTGTCGCTCAAAGCCATTTCAAATTCTTCTAAACAGCGTCGCCCTAATCCTTGTCCTTGCTTCTCCTTTATGACCGCAATCATCAACAATTCTCCTTCGCCAGCAACCAGCCGCCCGATGGCAAAGCTATGGGGATTCTTAACCAACACGGTGAAGGGATCGTTTAACAGCGTGTGGTATTCCTCTGCACTCCAAATACGGTGTGTGTCGGCACTCTGTTGGTGAATGCTCTCTAGGCTCTGCGCACTCATCCTAAAATAAGGGGTGCTTTTTCCCGTGACGGAGCGGCATCCGCAGCCTTAATGTAGAGCGGTGCTGGAGGGCGGTTTTCCTCTATTGACCGCAACGCCGCGAGGCGCGCCATATTTTCGGCGAGCTGTTTTGCTTCTGTGCGCCACAGAAGAGGGGCATTTAACGCTTCTGCATCGGCTAGAGTGCCCAGTCGCGGTGCGCTTTGTTCGGGAAAGCTCTTAAGGTAAAACTGGTCACGTGTCGCAGGTATAAGGACTGTGGCAGGTGCGGTCTGGCCAAAGTAGCTTGCTTCAAAGCTGCTGATGCCAATGGCAGGGCAACCAAGCGCCAAGCCAAGCCCGCGGGCAAAGCTGACTGAAATGCGGATGCCTGTAAAATTGCCAGGTCCTATTCCAACGCCGATGCGTGTTACGTCCTCAATGTATTTATCCACCGATGACAGCAATTCTGTGACAAGCGGGCCAAGCGCTTCGGCCTGACCTTTATGCATCTCATTGGATTTTGATGCGATAATCACTCCGCGCCAAAGCAAAGCGGCCGCACAATGCGCGGCCGATGTGTCGAAACTGAGAATCAGGTCGTCAGACG
>Ga0075480_10002927_pt1 | contig 10972 bp, 9 predicted proteins | sample DEB08_DNA_7_FD_81590 | JGI IMG/M metagenome (GOLD analysis project Ga0075480, IMG submission 81590) | Aqueous microbial communities from the Delaware River and Bay under freshwater to marine salinity gradient to study organic matter... | ecosystem: Environmental > Aquatic > Marine > Coastal ... | reverse complement strand
TAAAGAGCGAATTTACGTTGATAAAAAGATAAAATTTCTGGAAGAAATAATTTTTGCCTTGTTCCTTAAAAAAGATAAAAACATCATAAGAAAAATTAAAAAATTAAAACTATAAATACCATTCATTAAATTTTTTCATGTATTCAACTTTTTGCTCTCCTAAGATCCAATTGAAATGAATTATTGCAGGATCGATAGAACTATAATTTTTATAAAAATTTGCTCCATTTGGAAACAAATCAAGAGGTAGAGATTTATACTTAAACTTTGCCAAATTTCTATTTATATATGTTTGATCATGTGTTCTATATTTAGAAATTTTCTCAATAGGGATATTTTCGGGATTAAAAAATTTGAGAGTTTTTTTATTTGATTTTATGAACATAAACCCTGCACACATATTTATTCTGTTTGGTTTCCTTGGATCTTTGTCATTTTGAAAAATAACATCACTGTAGCCAATATTATTTAATAGATATTCAGTTATATTTTTTTTGATTGTGATATCAGAATCAATATAGAGTGCAAACTCATTACTCAGCAGGGATTTATGTATACATTGAAATTTTTTGAACATAAGTTCGCCAAATTTATCATCTTTTTGCTTCATGTATGATGGTAATTTATTATCAGTTGTAAATTCTTCTACATTGTTATGAAATTTTTTGAAATATTTTACACTTTCCGTGTCTAGAGCGTATACTTTTACATCTAAGTCAACCCTATTAACTTCGATAGATTTTAAAAGATTATTTGTATAGTGTTTATAACCAAATGTGGTAAAAGTTAAAGCCTCAAAATTACTTTTCATAATAAAACACAGTATATAAATATTAGAATTTTCTTTTATGAACTAAAAATTATTTATAAAGAGTAGCTTTATTGCTCTCTGAATTCAACAATACTAAAAAATCTTAAATCTCTAATATCGTAATACATACGATTAGGAGAGCAATCTTTGACAGTCCAACATTGGTCACCAATTTTTGGTAAATATCTGCTGTCGTATTCTTTAAGTTCAGGTAATGGAATTTCATGTTTAGGGTGTTCGAAAAAGTTGAAACTTTTGTATGAATCTAACCTTACAAGTGAAATTACTGAGATAACGATTAGCGGATAGATTAGTGCACTGATTAAATTTATCCTAGGTGCTCTAATATAACCTATTAAAAATATTGAAATCAACTGAGTCGCAATAAGGTATCTAAAGTGTGGCCCGTAATAAAGAAAAAATATTATATTAAATAAAATTATAAAATTTAATATATTTACATTTTTAGTCTGATTGTTTAAGTTTCTTTTAAAGAAAATTATGAAAATAATGAAAAATGAGATTATAAAATTTATTACAATAGTTCCATTTATTTCATATTCTAAAAATTCACTAAGCCAAACAACAATTGAACTATTAAAGTCGTAAGCAATACTGAAATCTTGTCCAGATTCTAAGGTGACTTTTATATTTTCAGCTGAGTACCAAGATAGTGTGTCAAAACATGAAGCGTCCAAGGGGAAAATAATACATCCAGTCTGAAGTATTGATTTGAATATCCAAAAAACTCCCAATAAAAATGGGATGGATAGATCTAAAAATATATTCTTTTGACTAAATCTATCTCTAAATACTCGATAGAGAAAAACTAAATAAACTAAAAAGATAGTTACACCACTGACTTTTAATTGAAGAATAAATAAGGTAAATATTGAAATTATTAAGAGTTCATTTTTTTCAAGTTTATTTTTGGACAATATTAAAAACATCATAACGGCTGTTATTAGATACATTATTGATAATGTTACGTCTTGCTTACCAAGACTTTGAACATAAAGATATCCATTTCTACCTCCTCCAACTCCAAAATTATCTAATATCGAAAAAATTAACAATCCTAGCCCCGCGCTATTTAAAAAATTATTATCCTTTCTACTAAGGAGATTTATTAAAAATTCATAAAAAAGAATAAAAAATAATAAATTAACAAATTGAAGTAAGACCATAGTAGAGTCAAACCAAAGAGATGCAGATATGTATTCATAAATTGAGCCTATACCATAAGGGCCATAGATATTAGATATCCCTAAGATTACGTTACTTTCTCTCAATAGAGCTTGATAGTTTAGATGATATAAACCAGAATCATAATGATAAGTTAAATTATACGAAGGTATTAATAAAAGAAGATATATTAATAAATTTTTAAACCCTTTTTTTAGAAAAATAAAATTAGGAACTACAAGAAAATTAGGAACTAAAAAAAGAGCAAACAATAGGATGTATCTTGTACTTAGTGGCAAAAAAAAGTTTAATAAAAATAAAAAGTTACCATAAAATATCATGCCTATTACCGGGTAAAAAATATGAATATCTAAACCAGCAATTTTATATTCGTCCGTATTTTCAAACTTTGTAAAACATAACATCAATCCTCTTCCTAGAAAAAAGAAAAACAAAAAAAATACAAAAAATTTAAACCCGAAGAATATAAAGTTGTTGTTTAATAACATATGTATTTCAATTTTACATTGAAAGGCGAGATTAATAGTCTCGAAGAAATAAAGTATTCGCCATAAGATTAAAGTTATAATTAATCACAAAAGTGATTTATTTTTATTTAAACTATTACTTGGCATAAAAATATGAATACATCACTTCTTAAAAAAATTAGTATCAAATTATTAATATTTCTTATTTTATTAATTTTTTTAAGCGGCTCACATATTTTATTTAGTGATATTGCTGGAGATACATGTAGTGAAAACTTTTACAGTATTAATAATATATCCAAAAAAAATGATGTTGAATATCAATTTTTACAAATTTCGATATTGCCACAAATTGAAAATTTAGCTTGTCATAATTTAGTCAGTTCTCTTAATTACGAGTCAAAATCAAATGAATTAATAGTAACTTTCACATACTCTAAAATTTATTTTATTATTCAGTTTCTATTGCTGAATCTTGTTTTGATATATTTTAAAAGATATTTCAATTTTAATTTTTACATTATTTTGATTATTTTCGATTTCTTTTTTATCATTCAATTTTATGGCCTTCCACCACTCAGTGTTCTACTAAAAATTATAAATTTTAACGTAGTAATTACTGTTTTTTATTTTTTTTATTTGATTTATAAAGATTTTCTTAAAAGTTCACCAATTAAAGATTTTAATATCTTTGAATATAGGGATTACCTTAAAATTTTTCTTGTTAATATCTATATTTTTATTGTATTAAAACACATTGATAATTTTTATTTTGAAGAATATTTTTTACACTTAAGTACCTGGAATATTAATTACTCATCTGGGTTCAACAGAAGAGGATTAATAGGCGAAATTTTTTCATATTTTAATTTTTTAGATATAAGGTTTTTGACTTTATTTGTCATTTCAAATATTTTTGGTCTTTTATTTAAAAATATTTATAAAATTTGCGTTTCTTCTCAGCAAACGGTTAATTCATTATTTGTCTTAACATCACCCTTCTACATACTTTTTGTATTAAACGACTTTTCTGGAGGTAATTTTAAAGAAATAATTGGCTATTTATCATTTACATATTTAGTACTTTTTAATAACTTTAAAGCAAAAAGATATCTTTACTTATGCGTTCTTCTTTATGTATTGGCTCTATTTTCTCATTCGGTAAATATATTCCTCTTTACTTTTTTTCTCTTTTATATTTACAGATACTGTAATTTAGAATTAAAAAAATTTTTAGCCTCCTTATTTTTTATACCTTCAATCTTTTTAGTTATATTTTATTTTTCCTTTAATTCAGATTTGAATGTTTTTAATACCAATGATTGGTGTATAGACCTTCAGAACAGTTTTAATTTAGATTCAAGTTGTGAAAATTTGTCTTCCACTTATATGCTTGAATTCAAAAACAATGCTAGTTTTCTTGAGAATATACGCTTTACAAGCACATTTATTAATTTAAATATAGTAATTGGATATATTATTTTGTGGATTGTAGGTTTTTTCTATATTTTAGACACTCCATATTTTCATAAGTTTTATAAAGACTTCTTAGTTCTCATAATCTTACATACACCACTATTTTTAATTGCCATAGATTGGGGAAGGTGGATCCACATGTTTCTATTTTGCTTGTATACAGTTTATCTTTCCGAAGAAAAAGAAAAAGCCATTTATCTAAGTTCTTTAGATTTTGTAAAATTTGTATTTTTTAACACGGCCTTATATTTACCACACTTTACTAAGAAGTTTGATATAAACATGATCTTTAATAATCAAAATGATACTTTTAGAGTTATAGAAGTTTTTACAAATCTCTATAAATTTGGATGATTTAAGATTTGTTGACTAAAAAAATGGCTACATAAAGATTCAACTTTTAAAGAAAAGTTCTGATTCTACCTATTTTTCTTAATTGAATAACACTTAAATTTGCCACATAGGAACAGGTATGTTCAAGGAAATATATTTATAGCACTTAATTCAATAGACATAGATTTCATTGTACAATTATAAAATGGACTATATAAAATCAATGCGATTGAAACAGTGGATAAAAAATCTTTTAATCTTTGTCTCTATGTTTACATCAAGTAGCTTTAGTTATGATAATTTTTTTTCCTTGCTTTATATTTTTGTATCTTTCTCCTTAGTTGTATCTTCTACGTATATTTTTAATGATTTTATAGATATAGATACGGACTCTAGACATCCAACTAAGAGCAGCAGGCCAATAGCAGCTGGAAAAATTTCTAAAAAAAATGGATTTACTTTTATGTTTTTTTTATTCCTTTTAGGAAACTTAACACTTTATTTTTTAGACAGTAGGTTAATATTATTTTCATTTTTGTACACAGTCATAACATATTCATATTCTAAAAAATTAAAATATATAAAATATGTAGATATTTCTGTCATAGCACTGCTTTTTGTCTTACGCATACTGATTGGATCATTTGCAACATCTGTACCAACCTCGACCCCTCTTATCTTATTTGTATTTTTCATTAGCTTAGGAATTGCCGCAGGAAAAAAACTTTCAATTATGAAAAATGATTTAGTTACAGATTCTAATGTTAAAGATTTTCTTATAATTTCCTACAGTGAAGATAATCTTTTAGTTACATTAAAGTCAACCCTCCAACTATCTTTGATTACATATATAATCTGGGTAATAGTTGTTAAGTCTTTAATTTTAAATAGCTTATCTTCAGTGTTTCTAGCTATCTCTTGTATTTTCCTCTTCTTTTTTATTGATAAATTTATTGGCAACAGCTTTCTAGGGTTAACAGAAGAAATAATTGAACAAGTAAAGGACGATAAAAGCTTAACATACCCAGCTCTGCTATTTGCAGTTTCACTACTCATAGGGCTTATATTTTGAAGACAAAAGTTACTTCATGGGGCAACACCTCAAAGAAGACCGTAGAAATTCTTGATGATTTTTATAGCAATTCTTCTCCTGTTGTTGCATGCGGTAATAATAATTCATATGGAGATGCAGCCTTTTCTGCTTCAAACTATGCAATTAAATATAAAAAAAATAATAAAACATTATTAACTGTCAATCAAACTATTGAAGATTATATAACCAACACCAAGGTGAGCCTTTTTGGAATACCTGGAAAAAGAAACGTAACACTTGCAGGAGCAGTAGCTTCAGATGTTCATGGAAAAGATAATTTATGGGGTGGAAGTTTTATAAAAAACATTGATCAAATAACCTTAAAAACATCTTCAGGAAAACTAATAAAGGCAAGTAGAGAAAAAAACAGTGAGATATTTTATTCAACGGTTGGTGGTTATGGATTAACTGGAATAATTATTGATATCAAAATGGTTAATAACAAACTATCTTTACACAAAGAATACTTTTCTAAAATAAATATAGGAGAGGGCTTGGATAATCTATTTTCAAATTTTGAATATGAAGATTCCTGTTATTGGGTTGCTTGGATTGATCTTTCTAATAGAAAATATAGATGGTATTCAGAAAAATCAAAACCTTTAAATACACAAAAAAATAGAGAAGTAAAGAAAAAAACCGAAAAAGAATTTTCATCTTCGCTACCTTTTATAGGCATGAATAAATATAATTCACTTGGATTAATGAACAAAGCTTTTTTATTATCAAAGGGTATTAGAAAAAACACAGTTAAATCCCATGAAGATGTTAACTATCCATTAAATAAAATATCTAATACAAAAAATTTTGCAAAGAATAGAAAAATTATTCAGATTCAATTTTCTATACCCTTAGAAAACTCTGATAAAATTCAGAAATTAATTGATTTATTATGCACAAAGAATAATGTCATTTTATGCAGTGTAAAAAGGCTTTCTAGTAACGAATCAAATCATAATCTTTCATTCGTTCAGGATGGTTGGACACTTGCATTAGATTTTGCATATGAAACATTCAATTATTCGAATATCAGAGAGTTCTATGATTTAATTTGTAAATATAATGGATTAGTTTATCTAGCAAAGGACTCAACTTTAAATCAAGATGAATTTAAAAGGATGTATACAAACTATAATGATTGGAAAGTTGTATTAAAGAGTTTAGATCCAAAAAATGACTTTCAGTCTGAACTTTCAAAAAGACTTGGACTTAAAGAATGGTAAATCAAGAGATAGTTGTAATTGGATCATCTTCAGAATTAGCTACAGAATTTATTAAATTATGTTTACAAAAATCAAAATATGTAATCTCAATATCACGTTCTGACAACAATCAAATAAAAACAGATCACCATATTCAAATTCAAAATTATTTTAATGATTATTTAATGATAAAAAATGAAGTTAGAAAATTATCAAACCCAACAATAATTTTTTTCAATGGTTTTTTAGCAGAAAACAGAAATTTTCAAATTCCAACTAAAGAGGAAGTTGTTAAAACTGATGAAATAAATTTTGTAATACCTTATGTATTAAGTCACAAGTTAAATAACGAATTAGATAACATCAATAAATTTATATACATTTCGACTATGGCGGCTATTAAACCACGTTATAAAAACTTTATCTACGGTCTATCTAAAAATAAACTTGAGGAAAGCATCAAGTATCTAAAACCATCGTGTTTTTTAATTATGAGATATGGGAAAATTAGAACAAAAATGTCAGAAAATCATACAGACCCTCCCTTTACATTATCTGTAAATAAAGCAGCGGAAATTCTATACGAAAATCTCGAGTCAAAAGGTATAAAATTTGCAAGTTTTGGTCTGTTTCTTTTAGGTAAGTTAATTGAACTTCTCCCAATGAAAATTGTCAGAAAAATTAAAGTTTAATGAGATTTATAAAAGTTTATTAAGTTAAAAAATAAAAAAATAGTTAGTAATGCAATAAGTAAAACATCAAAGTATTGTAAGTAAGTGACTAGTTACATTAACAAGATATCTCAAATAGAGAGAATATCTTTCAGACAAGATGTACATGCTCTTAGGGGGCTGTCAGTTCTATTTGTAGTTTTTTATCACGCAGGCTTTGATCCTTTTAAAGGAGGATGGCTAGGTGTAGATATTTTTTTTGTAATTTCTGGTTATCTAATTTCTAACATAATTATTTCTGAATTAAATATACAAAACTTTAGCTTTAAGAAATTTTATCAGAGAAGATTTAGAAGAATTGTTCCTGCGGTTCTTTCAACTCTCAGCATAACTTCTTTATTATCATTTTTTATGCTGTCACCAAAAGCACTACTTGAATACTCAAAAGCTACAATTTCATCATTATTCTTTTATTCAAATTATTATTTTCAAAACCTAGACTTCTATAATGCAGCCCCAGCAAAACAAAATCCTCTTCTTCATATGTGGACTTTATCTGTAGAAGAACAGTTTTATATAATTTTCCCAATATTTGTATATTTAGTATTTAAATTGAATAAAAAATATTTTTTGTACTCTATTTTAATAGTCTTAACAACCTCACTCTTTTTAAACTCAACAACACAGGAAATAAGTAAATTTTACGAACTTGAGTTTAGAGTTTGGGAATTTCTTCTTGGTGTAGTACTTGTTTTCGTCAACATAAAGAAAAAAAATTTCCTTCTTGGCTACTTAGGACTCGGCCTAATTTTTTTCTCAGTATTTTATTTCGAAGATAGTATGTTGAATCTAAATAGCATAGAGCCAAAACTTATAGCACTTACTGGTACTTTTTTCCTTTTGTCAAATCAAAACTTTCCGTTAAAAAATATTTTTCTTAATAAGTTCCTAGCTTTTTTTGCCTCAATTTCATTTTCACTTTATCTTCTTCATCAACCAGCATTTTCATTGATGAGAGTTTACTCAGATATAGCAGGATTCAAAGTTACAAATTATCACTATATTTGTATGATTGTAGTTCTTGTTGGAATGTCGTATATTAATTGGCGATTTGTAGAGAAATATTTTTTAAATAAGAATAATACACAAATACTTTTAATATTTTCATTAATTAGTATCTCTATGATTTTAATATTTTCCTTCTATTCAACAAACACAGATGGAATAAAGAGTCGATTTGATTCAATTCCAGAGTCTGTATTGTTTTATTCAACAAATATTAATTTATATTTAACAGAAGAAGATACAACTGAATTTGAAAACTTTACGTGTGTAAATAATATTGAAAAAAAAAGAGATTTGGTTTTTGTTGGAGATTCACAATTAAATACACTTGCTGTTGATATTTTTAGAAACTATAAAGAGCTTGGATGTAGTTATAATTTAAAAATTATTACAAATCCAACCGGTAGGTGCTTACTTGCTAAACAAAACGACACTGGGGTAATAAATGTCTGTACAGATGAGTATTTATTAACCTTTTTAGAGAGCCTAAAACAAAATACTACTGTTGTAATGATTGGAAGATTCGATACTTGGTTAGATCCTCTAAAAGGTGGAAAAGAAGTCCAGTGTAATAATTGTGATCATATTGAAGTCTTTAAGGACAGAGTTGAGAAAATATCGGAGAAATCTGGAAAGGTTTATATGTTCGAACCAATACCCATATTTAAATTTAGTATCGTCAATGCATATCTCTATAAACAAGTTGAGTGGGGTGAGCCTATAACTTTGGACTATAAAGATTGGGTAAGCTATATTACACCCACTGTTAATTTCTTAGATTCAATTAAGTCCGAAAATATTGTGAGAATTGAGAGTGATAAATTATTTTGTAATAAATTTGAAGAAAAAAAATGTAGTGCATCAACATCAAATAAAATACTCTATACAGATGGTGTTCACTTGACACTTGACGGCACTAAACTACTTTCAGAAAAAATTTATAATTTATTATTAAAGGAAAATAATAATTAACAAACTTTCGAGGAGTCTTTATAATTTTTAAGAATTACTTAAATTTTAAATTACAATTATGTGAAGATGAATAAAAAAATTCAAATTGTAACACCCGTTTACAATGAAGAAAAAAATATTGAATACACAATAGTTTCTTTTTTCGATAAATTTTCAAATTATAGTTTTGACTTAGAGTTTATCGTCTCTGAAGATGGATCAAGTGATAATTCAGTAAGTGTAATTAAAGCTCTATCAAAAAAGTATAAAGTGATACTTTTTTCTAGTAAAGAAAGAAAGAACTATACAGATTCAGTATTATTTGGTTTAACCAAAGCAACATCTGAATTAGTTGCATTTGTTGACTCAGATGGCCAATATGACCCAACAGATTTATTGCGTATGTATAGTAAATTAAAAAAGGGTACCTTTGTTTTAGGCTTTAGAAGCCCAAGATCTGATTCATTTTTTCGGTTAAGTATTTCAAAATCTTTTTGGGTGATTTACAAGCTGATGTTAAGACTCAATTTAGCTGATCCTTCAAGTGGTTATTTTATAGGTTACAAAGATGATGTGGATAAAGTTTTGAATAATTTTCAAAAAGGTTACTTAAAAGAGGGTTTTTGGTGGGAGTTTTATGCAAGGGCTCACTACTTAGGAATAGAAATAATAGAAGAGCCAGTTAAGCATTTTGATAGAAAGTATGGAAATACTGTTGTTTTTCAAATCAAAAGATTACCAAAAATTGCATTTTCAAATATTGTAGGTTTATTTAAGTTGAGGAAAGATTTAATAAAGTAAAAAATTATTTCTTAATAAATAAAACATCACTAAATCCAAATAATGGAACATTAAATTCTTTTACTTTGTGATATGAGTATTTGTTCAACAAAGCATAAATAGAATTAGGATCGTAGTTTTTATAAGTATTTGGTTTTTGAATCTCCAAAATGATATAGTTAAATATTTTTTTTTCAAGATAGCCTACGGTACCTTTTAGTACTTCTAGCTCATGTCCTTCAGTATCTATTTTAAGAAAATTATTTCCAGGCTTAATTTCAAAATCATCTAATTTTTTTGTTTGTACTAGTTCATTATTTTTAATGTCTGGACTACCTTTAAATAGTAAAGCTTTGACTCTAAATTTGAAGAGATTTTCATTAATTTCTGAAAAAGAACTCGTCATTTCTAAGGGATTTAGTAAAAACTTTTTTTTTGAATTTCTTGAACTAATAGCAAAATTAAATTTCGAAATTCGTTTATCTTTTATTTTACATAGTTTTTCATAAGAATTTTTGTTGGGTTCAAACATTAAGTATTTTTTAAAGTTTATGTCGTTATCTACAAAGCAGCTATGTAGTTCACCAGTATGAGCTCCTATATCTACAACTGTATCAAATGACTTTGGTAAAGCTTTAATGATTCTTTTATTCTGAATTTTTAATAAAATGTTTTCAATAAAAAAATTTAACATATTATTGATCATTAATTATATTTTAAAAGTAAAAAAATCTTATTCGTTAAATTTGTGGATTTCTTGAATGCCGTTTTTAAATCTTTATTTCTGAAAAACTCTTGTGGGCGCTACAGGATTTGAACCTGTGACTTCTTCCTTGTAAGGGAAGCGCTCTGCCAGACTGAGCTAAGCGCCCGAATTTTAATTATATTTAGATGTATAAATTAACTGAGATATTTTT
>Ga0075480_10002920_pt1 | contig 10981 bp, 11 predicted proteins | sample DEB08_DNA_7_FD_81590 | JGI IMG/M metagenome (GOLD analysis project Ga0075480, IMG submission 81590) | Aqueous microbial communities from the Delaware River and Bay under freshwater to marine salinity gradient to study organic matter... | ecosystem: Environmental > Aquatic > Marine > Coastal ... | reverse complement strand
GCATCCGCAGTGCATGAACTTACAACATCCGTTAAACGATACTTATCTCGGGATAATGAATCAAGCAATGGGCGGTCCGGGTGAGTTTTTTGATAGCGAAAGCAAGATTATTCGGAAGATATCCAAAAGCGTGACGATAGATAAGAAGGATTATTAATTGCGATAGCTTAAATCTTCATTGCGATAGCTTAAAGCGTTCTTATCATCATAATTAACCATAGACATTTTTTTAATGGTAGGATTAACATCTTTTACATTATACGAAGGTGGCGAAGATGAAGGATAAGAAGGTGGCGAAGATGAAGGGTAAGCAGGTGGCGAAGATGAAGGGTAAGAGGGCGGACTTAATGAGGAAGACTGAATTTCACTATCAATATTTGTAATGTCGTTTCTACTAATTGTATTTATTGGTGTTTGTTGTGTGATAGTGGATGAACGTCTGGGCGACGCGGTAGATGAACGTCTGGGCGACGCAGTAGATGAACGTCTGGGCGACGCGGTAGATGAACGTCTGGGCGACGATAGATAAGGAGTATTTTTGGCTTTAATAGTTGTTACTTTTATAGGTTTTTTTGATTTACTTTTTTTTTTGGGTGGAGTAATAATAATATCTGGTGTATTCCTCTTATTTAATTTCGCATTACTTATCATCTGTTGTTTGTAAATTTGTTGTTCAATGTTACGACGGTTAAGAATGTAGTTTTCCAACTCATTTAATTCTTTTAATTGAGCGTTTGTTTTTTTATTATTTCCAATAACTACTTTTTTGCCCTTTTTGCTCTTTGTACCTTTCTTACTTTTTGTGCTTTTCTTACTTTTTGTGCCTTTCTTGCTCTTTGTGCTTTTCTTACTTTTTGTGCCTTTCTTGCTTTTTGTGCCTTTCTTGCCCTTTGTGCTCTTCTTGCCCTTTGTGCCCTTTTTGCTCTTTGTACATTTCTTGCTCTTTGTGCCTTTCTTGCTAATTGATTTGCTCTTTTTATGTTTTATATTTTTCACAACACCACCTCCATTTACAAAAGACATTATTAATATTATATAATAATATACTATTATTATTTAAAAATAAATTGAAATGTATAATAGCATATGGTTTATAGTAAACCACCTATGTCTGACCTAACAATGAATCAACCCATGAACGATCAACGCAATGATGATAAATCGGCTAATAACGAAGTTGACGTGAATAACGAAGTTGACGTGAATAACGAAGTTGACGTGAATAACGAAGTTGATGTGAATAATTATATTGAAGATCCGCATACGATTATTGATTCTTGTTTTCGCGGAAGACATTTAAGTCGGTTAATTGAACATCAAATAGAATCTTATAATGATTTTATTTTGTATCAAGTACCGCGAACAATATCAATGTTTAATCCGATACATATTTGTTCTGAACAAGATTTGGATAAGGATGTAAATAAGCATAGGTTAGAAATGTTCGTTACATGTGAGAATTTTAAAATTTTCCGTGCACAAATTCATGAAATTAATGGAGCTACAAAGAATATGTTTCCACAGGAAGCTCGCGACAGAAATTTTACATATGCGGGTGATATGACAATTGATTTAAATATTAAGTTTGTTGTAAGAAACGGGCCAATGTTGGAACAAACGCATACGTTTAATAAAGTATTGCCAAATATTCATATTGGTAAAATGCCAATTATGCTGAAGTCATCTGTTTGTATTCTAGAACATTATAAACACATACCAAATAACATCAGTGGTGAATGTCGGATGGATTCGGGGGGGTATTTTATTGTAAATGGTTCTGAGAAAACAGTAATTGGACAAGAACGCGCAGCAGAAAATCTCGTTCAATGTTTTAATATTTCTAAAAATAATAGTAAATGGAGCTGGTTAGCAGAAATCAAATCTGTACCAGATTTTAAATGTATTTCACCTAAACAATTATCTCTTACTATTGCAACCAAGAATAACGGATTTGGAAATGGAATGTGGTTGCAAATTCCTAGATTAAAAAATCCATTACCCTTATTTGTGGTATTTCGTGCGTTAGGTGTATTAAGTGATGAAGATATCTGTAAAAAAATACTGCTAGATACAAGTAGTGATAGTAATGTATTATTAATGAGAAATATTCAAGGTTCCGTTGTTGAATCAAACCATATACTAACACAAGAATGTGCAATGAAGCAAGTTATATTAAATATAATGTTTACAACTCATGTTGGCATTGACAAAGAAACCAGCGTGATTCTTAAACGTAATTTTGCACAAGAAGTATTAAATAATGATTTGTTCCCGCACTGTAGAACAAAAGATCAAAAAATATACTTTCTAGGTTATATGGCAAATTGCCTATTAAAATGTAGTATGGGGTTAGAACAAGTTAGTGACCGTGATTCCTTCGTGAATAAACGCGTGGATATTACGGGAACATTGTTGAATAACTTGTTTCGCAATTATTTCAATAAAATGGTGAAAGATATGCAAAAACAAACAATCCGAGAAATTAACAACGGTTCATGGCGTTCAACCGATGATTATGAATCTATTATTAATATGACCAATATTTATAAAATTGTAAAACCTACAACTATAGAGAATGGTTTAAAACGAGCATTAGCAACTGGTGATTTTGGCGTGAAACAAGTGAACAGTAATAAAGTTGGTGTAGCCCAAGTATTGAATCGGTTAACTTATATTTCGGCTTTAAGTCATTTGCGGCGAGTCAACACACCAATTGATAAGAATGGAAAGTTGATTCCGCCGCGTAAATTACACCCAACGTCATGGGGATATCTGTGCCCAGCTGAAACACCAGAGGGGGGTAGTGTAGGTGTAGTTAAAAATTTAAGTTACTTGGCAAGAGTGACAGTTCCATGTAATAGTAATTCACTCTATGACTATGTAGAACCATATTTAAAAACGGTAGAAAGCTTGACAGAGAAAGAATTGTTTAATGGTGTAAAAATGTTTATTAATGGTTCGTGGTTGGGTATTGTAGACAAACCAATTGAATTGTATCACAAGTTAAAAATACAAAAATACAAGGGTATTATTAATATTTATACCTCAATTATATTTGATATCAAACGTAAAGAAATTCGCATGTGTAATGATTCTGGAAGATTAGTAAGACCGTTATTAAAAGTGCGAAACAATAAACTTTTAATCACAACTGATATTATTGATAAACTTAAGAAAAAGGAATTACTTTGGGAAGATTTATTTACAGATTGCCGCATCCCTGAAAGTGTAATGGAGTATATTGATGCCGCTGAACAAAATATGAGTATGATTGCTATGGAACCTATTCATTTAACTAAAACAGAGCAGTTCATCTATAAGTATACACACTGTGAAATTCACCCAAGCACTATTTTTGGGATTTTAGCATCTTGTATTCCGTTCCCCGAGCATAATCAATCGCCACGTAATACTTACCAGTGTGCTATGGGGAAACAGGCTATGGGAATGTATGTCACAAATTATGACAACCGCATGGATAAGACGGCGTACGTGTTAACCTACCCAATGCGCCCGCTAGTAGAAACACGCGTAATGAATATGATTGAACTGAATAAAATTCCATCAGGCTGCCAAGTGATTGTTGCTATTATGACCCATTCTGGCTATAATCAAGAAGATAGTATCTTATTTAATAAGGGGGCCATTGATCGTGGATTATTTCAAGCAACTATTTATCATACCGAAAAAGATGAAGATAAGAAGATTCATGGGGATGAAGAGATTCGCTGTAAACCCGATCCGAATAAAACCAAGGGGATGAAATTTGGTAATTATGATAAGGTGAATGCGAATGGTGTTATGCCCGAAAATAGTAGAGTAGAAAATCGTGATATTATTATTTCAAAAGTATTGCCGATTAAAAATGCACGTAATGACCATACGAAACGCGTAAAATATGAAGATCAAAGTCGTATTTACCGAACCAACGAAGAAACGTATATTGATAAGAATTATATTGAACGAAATGGCGATGGTTATAATTTCTGTAAGGTTCGTTTAAGGACAGTGCGCAAGCCAATTATTGGTGATAAGTTTAGTAGTCGTCACGGGCAAAAGGGCACAATTGGTAATATTATACCGGAATGCGATATGCCATTTCTCCCCAGTGGCGTAAAACCGGATATTATTATTAATCCACACGCGATTCCGTCTCGTATGACAATTGCTCAACTGAAAGAAACAGTGTTGGGTAAGACGTTGCTAGAATTAGGGTTGTTTGGCGATGGTACTAGTTTTGGAAAATTTGATATTAAAGATATTTGTAAAGAATTGCAAAAAGTAGGGTATGAGTCAAATGGTAACGAGTTATTATACAATGGTCTAACTGGCGAACAAATTGAGACGTCCATTTTCGTGGGACCCGTGTTTTACCAGCGCTTAAAGCACATGGTTTCCGACAAGCATCATAGCCGCAGTATTGGTCCAATGGTGAATTTAACGCGCCAACCAGCGGAAGGTCGGTCAAAAGATGGTGGTTTGCGGTTTGGTGAAATGGAACGTGACTGTATGTGCTCACATGGTGCTTCCAAATTTACAAAAGAACGATTGTATGATGTATCTGATGCATTTCGTGTTCATGTATGTAAAAAATGTGGTTTGATTGCTTCGTATAATGATAAGCTTCATATTCATCTTTGTAAAACATGTGATAACCGAACTGATTTTGATTATGTGGAGATTCCTTATGCATGTAAATTGATGTTCCAAGAGTTGATTTCAATGAATATTGTGCCGCGCATTATGACGTGATGTGATGTAACTAAAAAATGCTAATAATAAAAAATGAATTTAAAAAATGAATAAATAATAATATTTTTTATTATTTATTTTATTAATATTTTTTATATATTTTTTACCCTATACATGATGTTAGCTTACCGTAAGGATATATATCGTAATTAATGGTTTCTATTAAATATGATTGAGTAAATCCACATTTTTCACATAATATAACTCCTTCGGACATTTTGAATTTATGAGATTGATAAGTGTTCGTAATATTCTTATTAGTAGTAGTATTATTAGTAGTAGTATTATTAGTAGTAGTAGTAATTATAGTTTCTTCAACCATAGGTGTATATGATTGTGATTGTAGTATATAATTACGTATAATTCCGTCAATTTCTTGAATGGTTTGAATATTATATTTTTTATTTGTATTTCTGGTAGCGAAATCAAATTCAACTTTAGTTTTGTTATAATATCCTTGCCAATATACATCAGTATTATCATAGTCATTGTCCATTATTTTAGATAAGTTTGTGATAGGTATTTTATATTTATACAGTATTTCTAGATGATTATCTATTATTTCGCCGGTTGTAATTCCGGTATAGCACTTTTGTATTGGTTTATATGTATTAGATTTATGTAATTCTTTTGGAATCCATGCATATATAATATATTCAGGTGACAAAGTCCAATTAATAATAGTGCAAGTCATGACTAATTAGTTATTAAGTTTTAATTTTAAGTATTTATATTAAAAAAGAATTATATTAAAAATAATTATATTAAAAAAGAATTACATTTCCTTGCTTGCTTTATAAAGGACATATGAAAGGAACACTCCGAAAAAGTTCTTGGCAAACAAATCTAAAATATTGTAAAGTGTGTTTTTAACACGGTAAGGTAAAATGGCGGCAACACCATAAATCGCCCATACAATAGAAAAGTACCAGAATACAGTTCTACCTGTTTTACTATATGAAGCAAAGTTCACGTAGATTAAATAAAACATTAAAAAGAATGGAATAAACCCAACAATAGTTGTAGATAAAAATGAAAAAATACGTTTTTCACCTAAATAACCACATAACAACATTAACCAGTCTAGTATAGAAACTTTAACAATAAGTTTCCAGTTTTCTTTCAATTCGGTTATGAATGATTTACTTTCAATGCCATTTTCCTTATCTCTCAAGAACATTAAATAAAACATGAATGTAATTAACATGGTAGGTGTTGTTATAGCCCAATCATAGTATCTAAACGGAGTAACATTTTTAATAACATTGAATTGATATATCATCCAAACATAAAATATGGCTTCTACAATTTGAACAATTAATTCTAAAACAACTAACTCGTTAATTAAATAATAACTAGGAGGCACTGGTAATTTTATAGAATAAAACCCAATGATTCCGGTAATGATTTGTATAACTAATGAAAGAATACCAGAAAAATAGATAAAGTTCATTTTATATAATAAAAATAATATATTATTGGAAAACACTAAAAAATAATAATCTAACTAACTTTTATTCAATATATTATTTTATATTTCTATTGTATATAAATAAGATGTCTGGATTTACTACTGATAATATGAAAAGTATAATAGGTGGAGGCATACCTGGTTCTCAACCTAAAGGAGGATTATTGAGTGATATTGAAGGTGGTGGTGAACGTGGTTTAGAGCGTTCATTTATGCGACGTGTTATGGGAAATAAAGTTTTTCCTAATGGAAATCCCAATGTCATTACTCCGTTTAGACGTTATTTTAACGCAGGTGATACTGCAGGAACAGTTAATTCGGGACCCTCGCTTCTTTTAGGTCCACCGATTAACCAAAGTGGAAATAGTATGGTTTCGCGTATTCACGCCAATCAGGGTGGAACCAGCACTGGTGATTCTTTTTTTACTGGAAACCAAAAGAAGGTATATGATGGTTCTGACTATGTCCGCTTTAAAAAGATTCAAGCTGGTAACAGAAACTACAATGATTCTAGTTTTGGTGGAGAAAATGGATCTACTGTTAGCCAAGCATTACGACGGGTTAGAAGTTAAATTTTATACTTAACATTATTTATGTCATGAGATAATTATATAAAATGATAATTCTTTAAGAATGTTTAATTAAAGTTTATAACAACATTCTAATACAACATTTTATATAATTGAAGAGCAACAAGACCACCTAATACTTGTGCAACAATATAAGGAAAGGCGTCAACCATTTTCATTTTTTTAGCCATTGTCATCATAATAGTTACGGCAGGGTTAAAGTTTCCACCAGATATTTTACCACCTAGAAAAATAGAAAGAGTTAATGCTGCACCAATTGCAATTGGATTTCCAACTGAAATAATGATATAGAGAAAGAATAAAGTTCCGAAAAATTCAACTAAATATTTTTGAAATTGGGAATTGGAATACATTACTATATTAAATATCAATATTAAATATCAATATTAAATATCAATATTAAATATCAATATTAAATATCAATATTAAATATCAATTAAATTTAATATCAATTAAATATATTATAAAAGAGTATGATTAAACCCGAGACGGTTGGTAGCGCGTCAATTCCTACAAAACAAAATATACAAAATAACCAATCAAACGCAGTAATGGGTCTTCCCTTTAAACCGAACACGATGACACAGGGTAGTTTTTTCTCAATGTCTAGGAGATTATATAATAAAAATGTTAATCAAAATGTAGATGGTGTAGGAAAACCTCTTGGAAATGATGTGAATGCAAAGAAAAAGTGGTATGGTGCATCTTCATCGCGAACGAGTGCTGAACATAGTCGGTTAAAAGGTATTGAAGCAACTGGTAAAGGAAGCACTAATCAAATTAATACACAAACAATTTCGTTCGCAGGTCCTGATCAAACAACCGTAAAATCTGCTTTAGCGCGTTCTAGAGGAAGTGGTTCAGTTGCCCCTAAAAAAAAAGGAGCATACTAGTTTTTTTAATAAAATATAAACTAAATGATAATTTTAATTTATTATACTATTAAAATTATTATACTATTAAAATTATTATACTATAATAATATAGTATAATGGATAATGAAGATATTAGACCGGATAATTGTCCACCATGCCCTGTATGCGAAGGAAAGCTAGATGAACAACCAAAAGAAGAGAAAACTGGTTTTTTTGGTAAACTATTTGGAATGGGTAAAAAAGCTGAAAATAAATTAGCGGATACTCAAGATAAATTAATCGGTAATGTGAAAGATTCTGCAAATAATGCAAAGAATAAGGTAAAAAGTATAGGAAAGTTCGCAGTAGCACCCTTAAATAAATTTCTTGGACAAGGAGAAAATGCACAAGGACAGGCACAGGCACAAGGACCACCACAAGGAGAAAATGTACAAGGACCACCACAAGGACAGGAGCAAATGGGTGGTAGAAAATATAAAAATAAAAATAAAAAACGCACTAACAAGAAAAAACGCACTAATAAGAAAAATGGTTCAAAAAAACACTTAAAAAAACGCACTACTAGAAAGCGTTTTATTAAACGAAAGTAAATTTAAAATAGCATATACATACCTTATAGCATACATACATTATACTATTCTCATTTCTTATTTGTTTTCATTAAAATTTTAAATAAGAAGTACATACATAATAACCCGAGACAACTATAATAAAATTTAATTAAAAGATCATCAGGCATTTTACTGTAATCTATTTTTGATCCATTTAATGTTCTAGATTCTTTTAATGAAGAGCTACTATTCATGCTACTAAATGGTTCTTCTTCTGGTTCTAGTTCCTTTAATTGTTCCCTAGATGGTTTTGGGTGTCCTGGCAAATTAAACCAAGCGGGATTCATTAATTCTATATCTTTATTTAATATATATCTACTATCAGTACCAGGTTTATCATCAGAATCAATAGTTTGCATAGTAATTTTCTGACACGTTGATCCTGGCTTAGAAATAAAAGATAAAAGTATTTGCATTGGATTTAATTGTGACGCAGTACTCATAAGACCAGGCAATAATCCTTTAAACGAGTCAAAATAGACGTTTGACATATTTGAAATAAAAGGAATAGAACCGTCAGGCACATTATTAATATAGAGGGAACGTGTTACTTTTTCACGCGTTTCTTTATCGGTACATTTTAGTGGAGTATCAACAAAAAATTTAGCACCTAAAGGTCTTCCAGTGGTACTTGCACATTCTCCTGATGTACAACTACCAGAAACCATTAGGTCAATATAACCAATCAATCCGTCAATATTGTCACCTAATTGCCCCCATGTTCCTTTTGAACTCATATCCATTTGAGATGGTGTTTTTACTTTTGAAGAGTAATCATAATCAAGACCAATTATATTATCTTGTGCATTTGCAACACCATTTTCTTTTTCAACGGCGCCAAATTGTCCAGTATTTTTATCAGGCATTGTATATTACTATATATTTTTATTTTTTATTAGTTGTTATTTGTATTTTATTATTTATTAATTCTTGATTTAAAACTTTCATTTATCTTTTTAACATCTTCGTTTATATTCATAATTTCTTTAATGTCATTTTGTATTTCCTTTGCAATACCTTGATTATATTGTTCTATCTGTTTTTCCTCTTCTGTTTTAGTATCATTCACTATTGCGTTTTTATTTTTGGCCGCGCTACTGTCTTTCATTTTTTTTAATATTTCGCCGTGTAAATCTGTATTAGGTTGTTTTTCAGGAGGTAAATTCTCTATAACGTTATTATTTTCATTGATAATTTCGCTGAACCCTTCTCTTTTACTATTGCGGTCTTTTAAAAATTTAAAAAAGTGAAGAATTATAATAACTAAAAGTAAGCATATAAGAGAATTCAAAAGTATCATTTTATATTATATTATATTATAAACATAGTTTTATTTCTAAAATATATCTCTCTATATAATAAATAATGCCTTTAATTCCTATATCTCCTTATATAACTTGGAAAAGTATATCTACTAATAGTGCGGTGCCATCTAATTCTAGACCTAGCTATAACGCAAGCGGTCCTGATTTTAAAGCACGACCGATTAATCATTGGCGTAAACAATTAATACCCACTTCAGGAAGTGGTGGACGAAACCGTCGCGCGAGTGTTGGAATACCGTTTGATACGCCAGGTGGTTCGGTTTATTTAGGGGACGTTACGGCAAATACATCATGCTTGTTAAATACAACTGATAGCACTGTTGGTATTAAAGAAAATATTGTTAGATACAATGATACTAATTTTGTATACAATGATACAAGTGGATGTATTATAGGCGCATGTGATCCAGGCAAAAAGATTATTAAACGAGGAACAACGATTATTAATAAAGAAAAACCATATTATCCGGATATGAGGAGTTATTTAAGGGCCCGTAATCAATTATATGAACAAAAATTAACAGCTTTGCCTATTTCAACTATAACTTATTTAGATGCCGACAATAATTTATTACAACCATCTGATGCAACTGATGGACCGCAAGTAAGAAAAACTCAAAATTGTAATCATTGTTCAACATTGACGAATTCCACAACTATTTATAAACCGAATAATATGAATTTTTCGCAACAAGGTGCGGTTGATAGTAGTTCACGCCTTGAACGGTTGAAATTAAATACAATTAATAAAAATGCAGCTTCTTTTAAAACAACGTTTGGTACTACTGCGCCGAAATATATGGGAAGATCAGAAACGCCTTATTTTCTTAAATCTAAATATCAAGTTTGTGTGCCGCCAAAAGTGAATGGCCGACAATTAAACTGTTAAGGAATATTTTCATTAATTATAGTATTTTTAAATTAAACAAATTGGTATTTACCCTATATTTTATATATAAATATAGTGTAAATAATGAGTGGTTGGCTAGACCCAATGATATTAAAATTTACGAATGTGTCAAATATTACACTACCATTATATGATACTAGTGGGAATTCTATCATAAATTGGGGTGATGGTATTATAAATAATTACACTAATAGTCACACTTACACCCCCACTGCAAATCCTACCGTAAAAATTTACGTATCTGAAAATAATGGATCAAAAATTGGCAGGTTTGGTTTCAATGGTAGTGCTTGGACTGGCTCCGATAAATTAACGGCAATAACCCAATGGGGTGATTTTAATGGATTAGAAACGATAAATAGGTTAGGTGACGCAAGTTTAAATGAAGTGCCGAATGATTTACCAATTACAGTAACAAATACAAGTTTTATGTTTTTTAATGCAACT
>Ga0075480_10002918_pt1 | contig 10983 bp, 4 predicted proteins | sample DEB08_DNA_7_FD_81590 | JGI IMG/M metagenome (GOLD analysis project Ga0075480, IMG submission 81590) | Aqueous microbial communities from the Delaware River and Bay under freshwater to marine salinity gradient to study organic matter... | ecosystem: Environmental > Aquatic > Marine > Coastal ... | reverse complement strand
TCGCAGGAAGCCCTTGAAGAACGCATCACCGAAACCGAAGAGAGCATCTTAGAGCAGGTCAAGGCCAACGAAGATGCAGGCATGGAGCGGGACGAGGCGTTAGAGACAGCGGTCAATAAGGTTGCAGAAGACCTCGGGGTTGCAGTTGAAGACCTGTTAGACGAGCTGGGCACCACCCGGGAAGGGTTGGAAGGCACTATCACCGAAACCCAAGAAGCCCTTGAAGGCCGCATTGCCGAAACCGAATCCAGCATACTTGAGCAGGTCAAGGCTAACGAAGAAGCGGGCATGAGCCGCGACGAAGCCATTAGCGATGCTGTTGACGCTGTGGCCGAAGAGCTGGGCACTACGCGAGAAGAAGTGCTGGACCAAATCGGCGCTACGGAAGAAGCCATTGGGGAGCGCATCGGTGAGGTTGAGCAGGCCTTCGAAGAGCGGATCGCGGGGGCCGAAGACGCCATCCTTGAAGAAGTTGCTGCCAACGAAGAAGCAGGCATGGCCCGGGACGAAGCCCTCAACGACGCCATTGAAGGTGTTGCAGAAGACCTTGGCGTCGCTGTTGAAGACCTGCTTGGGGAGCTTGGTACCACCCGGGGCGAGTTGCTGGGCGAGATCGGTGCAGCGGAAGGGCGGATTGGTGAGGCCATCGGGGAGGCTGAAGGGCGCCTTGGCGAGCAAATAAGTGCAGGACAGCAACAAGTAGCTATGCGCGATCTAATTTCTATGTTGTCGCAACCCGGTGTATTATCACAACAAGTTGACGTAGGGGAAGCGGAGCTTGCAGATATTGGGGACCTGTACGACTTCTCAAGTATTTTCCGCACCCCAGAACAAGCGGGACGGTTTGCGGCCCCCTACAGTGACGCAGAAGTTCAGCTACTGCGCGACCTAGGAGTACTCTAGCGATGACTTGGTTTGACAATCTTGTAAGCGGCGTCGGGAATGTTATTTCTGGTACCGGAAATGCACTTACGAATGTTGCTACGAGTATTTTCGGTCCTAATGTAGATGTGGGTGCTCTTGCAGGGCTTATTGGGTCTGCAGCATATAAATCCGGCGGGGTAGACCCCCTCCTCGACGTTCTCGGCTTAGACTTCTTACAGTCAGATGCCAATGCTCCGCGCCCCACGGGCTACCAAGGGTCTATCCCTAATTACGTTGCTGTGCAAGAGCGCGTGCCCCAAACCGGCATTGCTGCCCCCAAGCCCGGTGACCCGGGACGGCGGTACTTCTCTGACGTGATCTACGCCCAAAAACCCGAAAGCATGATGACCCCGCCGACGCTAGAAGAGGCTCGGGCCATGGCACGAAGCCAAGTTGGTCTAGGTTCCCTCAATGTGGGTGGGACTGGGAGTGGTATGGCAGGTACCTTGGGCGGTCCCGGGTATGGTGAGTTTCCTCTAGGCACTGCTGGTCCTCGCGTTTCTCCCTCTGATCCCAACTACAGACCTCCGCCGCCCCGTACTTCTGGTGGTAGCGGAGTAGGCACTGGGACTTTGGACGAGGCTCGGCCTGAGCTACGCGCTGCCGGTGGGCTCCTCGGTCTCGCTAAGGGCGGGTACTACCTCGGCGGAATGACGGACGGGATGGCAGACAAGGTGCCCGCTCGCATTGATGGGCGGCAGGAAGCCCGGTTGAGTGATGGTGAGTTCGTGGTACCTGCGGATGTCGTCAGTCACCTTGGCAACGGCAACTCTAACGCCGGAGCACAACAACTTTACGCTATGATGGACAAGGTTCGTCAAGAGCGCACCGGTCGTAAGCAGCAAGGCCGACAGATTAACCCGAAACGGTTCATGCCGGGAATGGGGGCATAAGTTATGAGCACTGCAGGAACGGCAACCGGCGTAACCCAGAACGTAGCTGACCCGCTAGTTGGGCAAGAAACTGGGCGAGAATCTTCCCTTTCAACGTGGGCTGGCCCCTACGTCACCGAAATGCTCGGTCGTGGGCAGGCGCTTGCTCAAACTCCGTTTCAAGCCTATACCGGTCCACTTACGGCGGGGCCGAGCGCTGCACAACAGCAAGCGTTTCAAGGAGTTGCAGGCCTTGCGCTTCCGACGCAGCAGATGGGTGCGTTCACCCCCCAAACCTTTACTGCCGAGGGCACTGCTCAGCAGTTTATGAGCCCTTACCTTCAGGCAGCGCTTGAGCCACAACTTGCCGAAGCCCGCCGTCAGGCAGAAATTTCCCGTGTGGAACAGGCAGGGCGACTGACCAAGGCCGGTGCTTTTGGTGGTGGCCGTCAGGCCGTGATGGAGTCGGAGCTTAACCGCAACCTTCTCCGCAACCTCGCCGATATTACCGGTGCGGGCTATCAGCAGGCCTTCACGCAGGGTCAGCAGCAGTTCAATACAGAACAGGAACGGCAACGTGCCGCTCAAGAACTGGCAAATCGTTATGGCCTTGAAGCTCTTGCAGCTCAGGCTACCCTTGGTGGGCAAGAACGCGCTATGGATCAGCAGGCCATTGAAGCTGCGCGGCAGCAGTTTGAAGAAGAGCGCCTGTTCCCCTACAAGCAGATTCAGTTCCAGCAGTCTCTCCTGCAGGGGCTACCGCTCGCGGCACAGTCCTATAGCTATCAGCAGCCGTCTGGTCTGTCTGAACTTCTCGGCGGGGCTGGCGGCATCATGAGCCTGTTCCAGAACTTATTTAAGACGCCTACTACGCCGACCCCCACTACGCCTACTCCTTCCTTGCCGACCCCGGGGTCTATTCTTGCGGGTAGCTCCAACCCTGCAGGTACGATTAATCCTAACGTTGGTAGTACGCCTTCGGCCCCGGTGTTTGGCAACCTCCCGCCGAGTAGTTCGGGCGTGAACATCAACGCTGGCGCTGCACCTGCGGCCCCGGTGTTTGGGGCCCTACCACCAAGTAGTTCGGGCGTGAACATCAACGCTGGGCTTCCCATTATTTAACGGAGTATCACGATGGCTATGGGCATAGATCAAGAAATCCAACGCCGCATGGATGCCTACCGTGGTAATCCTCAAGGCTTACAGCAACGCTACCAGATGAGCCAGCAGTTGCTGGATTTGCTTGCCCTTCAAAAGCTCAAGGCTGAGAAGGATGCCGTAGCCCGCCAGATGCAGGCCCAGATGCAGCAAACGCCCGGCACCGTCGCCCAGCAGATGGAACAGGAGATGGTTGGCCGTACCAAGCAAGAGATGGCTCAGCAAGTTGGCGGCGTTATGCAGCAGCAAGCTCGTCAACAGCAGCAAAATATGGCGCGCGCAGCGCAAAGTGGTATCGGTGCTCTTGCTCCGCAAACTGCTCGCATGGCCGGTGGTGGGGTCGTTGCGTTTAGTAATGGCGCATTAGTGGGCGCTCCTAGCCAGTATGGGGCTAAACCGTTTTCGGAAAGCCCGGTAGCAAAAGGCATCGAGTTCCTTATGGACCCGTTCGAAGAGCGACGGAAAGATGTTCTTCAAGGACTGCGGGATCGTCTGGCTCGTGGGGAACAGCTACCGCAGCAAATGCTTGAAGCTCTAGCGGAATACGAACAAGAGTTTCCCGGCATTCAAGGCCCCGGCAAGCCCGATGCAGACCTTTTAGCGCGCAGAAGGCGACTAGCTACTCAAGCGGCACCTGAAAAGGCCGAACCTGCTGGGGGTATGGCAGGAGTTGATGATCGTGAGGGCCCGCCTGACCTTGCTCCGGGGCCTGACTCCGGCGACCGTGGCCGTGATATGGGCGGCCTAGGAGTACTACTGCCCGGCGAGACCGTGGAGTCCGGCGCTCAACCGAAGCGTGCGCAGCCTGATTCTGTCATCTCCGGCGTGCGTGACATCAAAGCGCCCACTATCCCTGAGCAGTCTTCCCGTACCGGGGAAATTCAAAGCGGGATTGCGGCCCTGCGCAAGCAAGGTGACCCCATGGAGCAGCTTCGTCAGCTTTCGACGTTTACTGACGAGTACATGCGTCGCGGAGACATTCGTAAAGCAGGCGAAGAACGTGCTCGTCGCCTTGCAGAACTTGACCGTGCGCAGATGGACCCGGAAACGCTACGCCGAGAGCGTCTAATGGCTAGCTTGATTGGCGCGGCTGGTAAGTCCACCTTCGGCTTGACCGGTGCAGGGGCTGCGGCAGGAGCAGAAAATGTACGTCAGCAGCAACGCATCGCTGAACGCCAGCGGTTGATTGACCAGATGGCCCTTGAGCGTGAAACTGAGAAGACGGACATCGAGCTGGCGAAGGAAGGGCTGGCTGCAGGTAAGGTGGGCTACGAGCAAGCAGCGCTCAATCGCCGTGCGGCAGAAGACATCGCCATGCGCCTTGGTGCAGATGAGACCAAGCGGATCGTACAGAACTCACAAGCTGAGCTAGAAGCTCTCGTGGCTAACCAGAAGATCGACATCGAGGCTGCTAAGGATGTTGCTGCTCAAGCGCTGCAGACCCTCAAAGAACGCGGTGACGACCGTCGAGCCCTAGAGCAGGAGCTGGGGGAGATTCAGCGTACGAGAGCGGACTTCTTCAAGGAGGCTATGGACCTTCTTGGTACGAGCGGTATGTTCTCAGGGGACCTTACTCCCGAAGAAAAGAAAGCTATGGAAGACGAAGCACTTATCAAGGCGAACACTTGGGCAAACGCCGGTGGCCTTCTTGCATCAGAGCAGCGTCTTGAGCAACGTATCCGTGAATTGGGTGGTACCGTAGGGGTCCGTAGCTCGCGCATGATTTCTCAGTAGGGGTGCGTCCATGGCTCTGTATGAAGTTGAACTCACTGATGGCCGCACCGTACAAGTTGAAGCACCCCCCGGTGCTACAGACGAGCAACTAAGCCAGATTATTTTCAGCGGGGGCCCTTCTCTTGCCGAACGCCGCGCAGCCATTGGGCAGGACATTGAAGCTCAGCGAGAAGAGCTGTACCGCCGGCAGGCCGCGCTAGCAGAAGAGCGCCGCCGGAAAGAATCTGGGTTCTTCGAAAACGTCCTCTCTGGCTTTGGCGCTGGTGCGGTTGGGGTTGGAGAGCTAGCTGCCACCGGTGCCGCTGCTCTACTCGATGAAGAAAACGAGCTAGCCGCACGAGATCGTATTCAGTCCCTTGCAGGGTCTTTGCGCCCCGAAGGTGGTGACCCCGAGTCTGTTACCTATAAGTTGTTCTCAGGCCTTGGCTCCATTGCCGGCCTCGCTGCTCCCGCCCTTGCCGCCGCCGCTGCCGCCCCCGCCGCTGCCGCTGGTGCTGTTGGTCTTGGTACAGCTACCGCTCTTGGCATGGGTGCTGGCGCTGGGGAAGCTCGGGAAAGGGCTCGTGCTGCTGGGCTAACGGGTGAAGCGCTGACCGGACCCACGGTGGGCGGTACCCTTATCGGGTCCTTAGAAGGCCTACCGGTGGCTCGCCCTCTTGCAGCTCTTGGCCGTGCCCTACGAATCCCGGGCCTTGCCTCCGTTGGAGAGCGGCTGGCTACTAAGATTGATGCAGAAACCGTTGCGGGCCGCCTTGCACAAAGAGGGAAGAGTGCGGGCATCACCGGTACCGCCGAAGGCGCACAAGAAGGCGCCGCTGCCATCCTGCAAAACCTCGTGGAGCAAGGCTACAACCCTGCGAAAGAACTCGTTGATGCAGGGGTAATTGAAGAAAGCTTAGTTGGGGGTGGCGCCGGTGCGATATTCCAAGGCCTTGTGGACTTTTTGGTCCGTGGCCGTCCTCGCGGTGCAGCGCCGGATACAGCGGATAGGGGGGAAGAAGGTGAAGCTCCTGCGGAAGCGGGTCCGACCGTTACCGTACCTGAAGAAGAGCTTGCCGCCCGTGAAGAAGAGGCTCTCGCTGCTGCCGAACGGGGTGACGAAGCCGCCTTTGAACAGCCTGATATGTTCTCGCTTGAGCTACAAGCTGCCCGAGAAGCTGCCCCTGAGCCCGAACCCGTCGAATCGGCTATAGAAGCACGGTTCCGCCCCGAAACTGCCATAGCTACGCCTCCCGTAGACCCGCGCCAAAGGGACATGATCGAAGAAGCTGAGACCGCTGAAGTCGAAGCTATGATCCGTGCCGATGAGGACGTAGAACTTGAGCAAATGCAAGCAGAAGAAGACGCTGCATTAGCAGAGCGGCGAGCACAGGAAGCAGCGCGAGCGGATCGTGACGTAGCTCGCCAAGCACGGTTACAGGCGGAGTCTGAGCTTGAGACCTTAGAGGGGCGGCGGCTTAGTGCTCAAGAGCGCGCAACGGAAGAGCGGCGCCGGAGTATCCTGCTAGATACGATTGAGACCACGCCGAGTCGGAACTATACGACCGTTGCCCGGGCCTATACGAGAACGCTTCAAGAACAAGGGTTCCGCGACACCGCACCGACGGAACAAGAAGTTGCCACTATCCAACGTGCAGTAAACGTGCAACAGGCCGTGAAGGCTCCGCCGGAGCAGATCGAAGCCGCACCTGAAGCTACTGAGCTTTCTGAGCTAGAGGCGCAAATCCCCGAGCGTCGCGCTCGTCAGGAAGCAGTTGCACCGGAGCCGGAAGTGGCGCAAGTTACCCCTGAAGCCATTACGCCGGAGGGGGCGCCGAGTGAACCCGCTGCAGCAGTTCCTGAACCTACCGTCGAGCCCAGAGCAGCTACTCCAAGAGCTGAGCCTGCCCCAAGTGGAGTTGGCCCTGCAGACGGTGGAGCAGTCGCTGGTGTGGTACGAGACGGAGGACGGGGACGAGGAGCACGGCGTGCTGGAGTTGAACCCGAGGTTAGTGCCGTCGTCCCTGAAGCACCTGCAGCCCGACCAGTGGCGCGTCCTAGCGTACCTCCTGCAGAGCCTGTGGATGGAGCGGGAGCACAGCCTCGTCCACTAGAGACGGATGCGGCAGCACTCCAGTCCTTAGGTACCAAGAAAGGTACCGCTGACGACAAGGCCATGCAGGCCTACCTTAGCGCTGGGCGTAACCTCGATCAGTCTATCCGCTCCCTAGCCTACGACCTTGTAAACCGAGAAACCGATGCTCCTGCAGAGGGCGTCAAAGGTATCGGTGGTACTCCCGGCAAGGGTGGAAAGCTGGCCCCCGCTGATCGTGCTCTGCGTTGGATTCGCTCCAACATGAGCCCCGAGACCAATGCACGGTTGAACGAGGCGATTCAACGTGAAGTGGAAGACGTTAGAAAAGTAGCGATCTCCACCAAGATTCTTCAGACGGACCCCGATAGTGCGGCACCGATTGATACGGCCTCTCAGCGGGTCAAGCTCGCCATGGAAATGGCTGAGCTGGTGTCTCAACCGAACCCCGACTTCGAAGCCATCGCGCCTATCCGTAAGAAGCTCAGTCGCCTGTTGGAGCTGCAAACCGCACTGGATACCCCCTTGCCTGATGGGACGTTGCGTGCGCTTCAGAACAACAACTTAGCTGACGCGTTAAAGAGCATTGCCGAAAGTGTTGGGGTGCCGGCGCTTCGTGGTATTGCTACGCGGCTTGCTGCCGTTGTCGGTAACACAAAAGTGCAGGTCCAAGAAAACCTGACGAACGAAGCCGGTATGCCGATTGCTGGCATGTTCGATCCTAGCACTAACACCATAACGCTAGACGCAGCTCGCGGGATGAATACGCACACCGTGATGCACGAGATGACGCACGCAGCTACGGCTGCTGCCATCGCCAACCGGCCTAATAGTGCGCCGGTCAGGCAGCTAAAGCGCATCTTCGACGAGGTAAAGGACCAGCTCGATACCTTCTATGGTACGCAGTCCCTCGACGAGTTCGTCTCCGAGGCGTTCAGTAACCCGCTGTTCCAGCAAGAGCTTGCGAAGATTAAGGTCCCGCGTAGCCCGTACACCTACTGGCAGCAGTTTAAGAACGCTGTAGCAAACGTTATCCGGGTGCTGCGTGGGCAAGAGACCAAGAGCCTGTCCAACACGCTAGATATGACGGACCGGCTGGTCAGTGATCTGCTGGCCCCGGCGCCTGAGTTCCGTGACGCAGGTAAGCTCCTCATGGAGACCACGCAGCCGCAGGTCTCTAAGCTCGCCAAGCGCATGGACAGCATTCAGAAGGCACTTCCCGAATCAACTCAGAGAGCGTTCGAAAACTTTACCGCGAGCGCCAGTGCGTTCCTTGAGGGTACGGCAGCACCTAAGGCCAAGGAGTGGTTACTTGCTACCCTACCGTTCCAAGCCCTTGCAGATACTGCGGAGAAGCGTGGGGTCGGAGGTGCGTTCGATCTTCAAAAGGCGATTAACGAGCAAGAAGGCCGCATGGCTCAGTCCGATGAGCAGATAGATGTGGTGCTGCGTGAAGCCGAAGGCTGGATGAAGAAGAACCCCGATAGGGTCGATACCTTCAACAATGTGGTTTACACCAGCACGGTGGAACAAGTTGATCCCACTCGCCCGCAAAAAGACTACGAGCAGTCGAGCGAAAACCCGAGCCTCAATAACCTCGGCAAAGAGTTCAAGCCTGAGCAAGTCGAAGTATGGAAGCAGCTCAACAAGGACCTGAAGTCCATGCCCGGGGCGCAGCGCATCTACACGATGATGCGTGATACCTACAAGACCAAGTACGAGCAGCTTAAAGATGTGATCTATGGACGCATCGACGACATTGCTGAGCTGGATGACGCTGCACGGAACACGCTCAAGAAAGAAGTTTACGACCGTATCTTCAGCGAAGGGACGATTGATCCCTACTTCCCGCTGACCCGTACGGGTAACTTCTGGCTGTCCTACGTCACTTCCAATGGCGAGTTCAACGTAGAAGCCTTTGAGTCCCCCCTCGCCCGGGACCGTGCAATCATGCAGCTAGAAGCCGATACCGAAGTGGATTCGGCAACGTTGCAGAAGTTCCAGAACATCACGCAGGCGTCGTTCGACAACGCTCCCTCTACGTCCTTCGTGGGGCAGACGCTGCAGGTGCTTCGCGCAAACAAAGTATCGGAAGAAACGCAGACCGAGATCGCACGGCTGTTCGTTGAAGCACTACCTGAGTCCTCTTTCGCTAAGTCGTTGCAGCGACGGAAGGGCACGCTCGGCTTCAAAGAAGACTCTATCCTCGCCATGAAGCAGAAGGCTTACGATCTTGGGCGGCAAGTGGAGCGCCTGCGTAGCGCCGCAGAGATTCGCCGCATCAGCGACGGCATCCAAGAACAGTTCGGCCCCGGTGAGAATAAGATCGTCATCGAAGAGCTGCTGCGTCGGGCTCGCTTTGCGACCAACCCTCCTGCGGATAACCTTGCGCGAAATGCAAACCGGCTAGCCTTCTTGGGCACCATCGGCTTCAACGCATCGTCCGCGCTGGTCAACCTCTCGCAGATTCCCCTCGTGGTGGTGCCGTTCCTGTCTGGGAAGTACGGCTTCAATGAGTCCATCAAGGCCACCAAAGACGCCTACAAAATGATCTTTGGTAGCGGGACTAAGCGGAAGATTCGTTTGCTCACGGGCGAGACTGAGGCAGGGGATGCGGACGTGGAAGTGGGGGCCATGCCCTCCATCGACAACTACTACGAGCTGGACGCCGACGGTAACTTCAAGATTCGTGACGACATTAAGTTGCCGGAAGACCCGAAAGAGGCTCAAGAGTTCCGTGCACGGCTAGAGCGGCTACGTCCCCTCGTGCAAGAAGCGAGTGTCCAAGGTCAGCTCAACCGGTCTCTGTTCTACGATACGCTCGGCATTGAGTCCTCAGGCCGTGACCGGAACATTTGGGACCGCATCAATGCTTGGTCCGCTGCAGGCTTCCATGCGGTAGAACGTGCCAACCGTCAGGTGGCTTTGATTTCTGCCTACGAGCTTGAGCTAAACCGGCTAGAAACCAAGCCGACGAAGGAAGAAGCTAACCTCAGCGCGGAAGAAAAGCAGCAGCTTGCCGCTGGCACCGCTCTCTACAACGCTCAGCAAACGAACGGTGGGTCCGTGCTTGCTACGGCACCTCGCATCGCGCAGCAGGGTATTGGCCGTGTGGCGATGATGTATAAGTCCTACGGCATTCAGATGTACTACCTGCAGCTCAAGCTGTTCCGCGACATGTTGGCGTCCAGTGGCTTGCCCGTTGAGCAACGCAAAGAGGCAATGCGGCAGCTCGCTACCATCCAGCTCTCGGCGCTGATGTTCTCCGGGGTGCAAGGACTAACTATTGTCGGCATGGCTACGGCTGTAGCTAACTTGTTCCGTGATGACGACGAAGAAGACGCCGAGACCTCACTCCGTAAATACCTCGGAGAGGGCTGGTATAAGGGCCCGGTGAACCAGATTCTGGGTGTTGATGTGGCATCGCGTATCGGCCTGTCTAACTTGTTGTTCCGCGAGAATCGGTTCAACCGCGATCCGTCCAACGAAGAAACCCTTGTGCAAGCCCTTGGCGGCCCGGCGTGGAGCACGACTTCCCAGTTCATTCGGGGCTTCCAAGAGATCATGCAGGGGGATGACCTGATGCGTGGTCTTGAAACCATGGCACCTGCTGCCGTGCGAAACGCGCTGAAGACCATCCGCATAGCCAACGCTGGAGGATATGAGACCCGGCGCCTTGACCCGATTACTGATGACGTGACCATGGGCATGTTGGCGGCGCAGCTCATGGGCTTTGCCCCTGCCGAATACACGCGCATTCAAGAGATGAACTCGTCCACCAAGGGTATCGACCTCGCAACTAACGAGCGACGTACCAAGATTTTGCGGAAGCTCTATGTGGCACTGCGGGCTAGGGACTTCGATGAAGTGCAGAACCTGCGGGAAGACATCACGGAGTTTAACCGGGACCATCCTGACCCTGACATCCGCATCACGCCGGATACTGTTAAGCGGTCCATGAACGGGCACATGCAGCGTAGCATTGAGATGTATAACGGGATCACGATTAGCCCGAACATGAAACGATCACTAGAACGTCATAGGGCTGAATACAAAGACTAGTATATGGAGTAAACCGCACGGGCCGCATTGATCGGGGGGATCAGTGCAACAGTCACCGCGTACGAGCAAAATTGGGCGGGTGGGTGAGTTCTTCGTAGCCTATGTGCTAGAGAGGCACGGCGTCGAGTGCCACCATGTAGACAGATTCGGCATGGACCTGTG
>Ga0075480_10002911_pt1 | contig 11001 bp, 10 predicted proteins | sample DEB08_DNA_7_FD_81590 | JGI IMG/M metagenome (GOLD analysis project Ga0075480, IMG submission 81590) | Aqueous microbial communities from the Delaware River and Bay under freshwater to marine salinity gradient to study organic matter... | ecosystem: Environmental > Aquatic > Marine > Coastal ... | reverse complement strand
AAGTTTCTCGCTTTCCAACCTTTCCAACGAAACTGATGATAATAATGCGGCCGATTACGATTTTAATTTGCTTTTAAAATCCCCGACTGTTTTAGAAAAATCTGATTTAATTGAAATTTTAAAATCGAAAAACTTTAATTTTGGTAATAAAATGTTTGCTTTTAAACGGGCTTATTTGGGCGATGTTTTTAAAAATGATATTTTAATCGAAATTGATGAAAAGGTGCGTGTTGACCTTATTTACCCGACTGTATTAGATATTTGTTTAACCAGTAATATGATGATACCATTACAAGGCATAACAAACCATTATCAATACCTTCCCACTTCTATTGAAGAATGTACTTTTCATTCTGTTGGTAGAGCAAAGTATGTCTATACTTGTGGCGCCTTTGATTCAAAAAAACATTATATCTGTCACTCCTATATTTTATCCGACGAGTTTAAGTTACTTATTTCATTCGAAAATATTAAATCGATTAACGTCAGTAATACAAACACGCAAATATATACACCTATCCGTACCCCTGTCGAACTACAAGAGGTGGACGACACATTGAAATATGAAAATATTGATACATCCGATTTGCTTAAAATTCGTGATACTCTTTTTGAAAACAAAGAGGTTATATATCTTATGGATATCGAGGTAAATTATGAAGTAATTGGATTTGTGCGGTCTTTATTGAATGAAATAAAAGAGGTTAAATTTAAAGTGTGTTATTACCGTCTTCGTATCGATGATGTAATTAATACATTAAAGATTTGTCCTTGGACGGATATAGAATACTTTTATGAGGAGAATCGTTTTACGGAAATAAAATTAGAAAAAGCAACACCTCATTTTGAACTGCCTGATTACTATTTACATTACACAAATAAAGGGAGCTTACAAAATTTAAAGTATATGTACAAGTCTTCGACTGCTTTGAAAACGGGCGAAGTAAGAGTCAAAATACATGCTTCGGCTTTAAATTTCAAAGATATTGCGGTAATGTTCGATCTAGTTAAAGACACAACCATTGGTTATGAATTTTCTGGTACAGTCGAAGAGTCATTGAGCCCACAATTCCGGCCAGGAGATCGTATTTTTGGTACGAATACCGATACAGGCAATTGTATCGGCAATACAGTAATTAGTCCTGATAAATACATTTGGCACACTCCGGATGATCTCGATGATGTAACCGCGGCGGGCTTTTCTTTATCATTTGGTACAGCTTACTTGGCATTGATTGAATATGGTAGAGTAAAACGGGAAGATGTTGTTCTGATTCATTCTGCCACAGGAGCGTTAGGATTAGCCGCAATTGAAATATGTAAAACCATCGGCTGTCGCGTAATTGCGACAGCAGGCACAGAAGAAAAACGTGCCTATTTGCGTCAATTTTCAAATGTTGATTTTGTGACAGATTCACGCTCGCATACAACATATCTAACGGACATTCTTGAATATACGAATGGTAAAGGCGTAGATGTAGTTTTGGCGGCTACAATTGGTGAAGCTATGTCTACAAATATTAAATTACTTAAACCGCGTGGTAAATATTTAGATGTAGGAAAAAAACTCATTTATGAAAAGGGGGGTCTGCCTTTGGAGAATTTTTTGAAAAGCATCCAATATCATTCCGTTCATTTTGACGAATTGTTGCGTACAGAAAATGCCTACATTCGCACGATTGTTAATCGTGTTTGCGATTTAGTCACAACTGGACAGGTTAGTATGTTTCCTATAATTAAAACATCGATGGCGAATATTAAACACACCTTTACTGAATTTTCAAAAAGTAATCACACAGGGAAATACGTATGTGTCTGTGAAGAAGATTTTCGTCCAGAACCCACCGAGTGCTTGTTTCCTGCGAAAATATTTAATCAGGAGGATTATTATCTGATTACAGGTGGCTTGGGTGGACTGGGTCTACAATTAATGTGTTGGATGAAACAATACGGGGCTCAAAGGTTTCTTGTGACATCGCGTCAAACATTAACGGAGAAAATGAGAGCATTTTTAAAGACAAAACAATTAGATGTTACGGTTATTCAAACGGATTTATTGGATTATGAAACACTAGACAGGCAATTAAAGCCCTATAAGATTGATGGTGTATTTCATTTAGCCGGAATGATTAAAGATAAAATGGCGAAAATGCTCAACCCGGAAGATTTAGCCGAGATTATAAATGTGAAAAAATATGGGTTGGAAAATCTTGGTCGGATATTCTCAGAGGGTTCGACCCATTCGACCCGTTCGCATTCTTATTTTGTGGCATTTTCGTCTATTGTTGCGTTAATTGGAAATCCTGGACAAAGTACGTATGCGGCCGCAAACAGTTATATGGACGAATATTGTCAAAGACGCAAATTAAAGGGGCTCCCGGCGCTAAGTATAAATCTCGGTGCCATTGGTGGATGTGGAATGATTTGTACAGATTTCCAACTAGGACGAACAATGATGGCGAATGGTATAAATTTTACGGTATACCATGACTTATTTGATCAGATGAAGGAGGTTTTACTTGACAAAAACTTGGCTCAAGTCTGTATTACGGACCAAGATTGGAATAGTTTAAGTAACTTAAAAACAAAACCCTTATTTCGGAATTTTTTAAAGATGGACGATGATTTAGAAGATGTAAACACGACCGAGGAGCAGGGAGCTATCAATGAGAAAAAAATAATTGATTTTTTAAATGGTCTACTCGATACCAAAACGATCGATACCGAAAAAAATTTAATATCGTATGGTGTTGACTCTATAATGTCAATGGAAATTGCAAACTGGTGTCGCGACCATTTGAATATTCCGATAAAACAGATTGATATTTTACAAGGTATTACCATTCGGGAAATATTAAAAAAAACAAAAGCGGGAAAAGAACACGGTGTTAAAAAGACCACCGAACACAATGCGAATAATAAATTTATATTTAATTTAAAGCCGAGAGTCCATATTGAACAACCGGAAAATGAACAATCGTCGTCGTCATCTTGGTATGGATTGGCTTATATTTTAAGTGGCATGATTGTTGCTAGTACATATTATTTCCTGTTTGAAAATTAAATAAAATATAAGTATAAAGTATGTATAATAGAACATAAAACATTTCTGGAAAGCATTAACAGTGGTATGTATGTAATTTTAAAAAAAGGCAGTCGTATTTACCGCGCAAATACGGATAGTTTTGATATTCAAGGCGATAGAGCCATTTTAAGACGAAATATTATTAATTTAGACTCTTCGAATTACTTTGGTGTCGATTCTCAAACAATTAGTAGTAATTATGGAATTACGAGTGGCGTAGATGTAAATCAGGACATTGTTCTATTGAATATGAGTAATCTTGAGACACGACGAAGTCTTGAAGATAGCATGAAAAGTTTAGATTCTGTAGCATTAAATGCTTTAAACCGGTCTTTTCCTACTGAAGACAATCAGGTTAGAAGAGATTCCACATCAAAGAATGATCATATTGTATTAGAATTTATCTGTAGTTTTACTAAATTTTGTGGGTACTATCAACCAGAAATCATGAAAACAAAATCTGAAGGAGGGAAAATGCATAGTGAAATAGCGATATGTCATAAAGCCGTCAATAGCCTTACTCAATATTTAGGAACACAGGCCCAGCCTCTACCTGCCGGTTCTGGGTTAACATATCGTGGTCTAATGGAAGAAGCGACATTACGCAAATTAGAAAAAGAGCGGCGCGAGCGAAGGCAAGCCGCTGCATTGTCTCGACGTAGAAGTAGTCAAGACCAGATGCCTTCTGCGAAACGTTTAAATTTTGATTTATAAAATGAAAAAAAAATGAATATATGTAAAATGAACAATACCGAATTTCACTCCTTGTGGCGGGCTTCGGCAAATGAAGCGGTTATGTATTCTAATGATTATCCCGAAGCATTATTGGTTTTGCCGGAATTGATTGATGGGGCTTTAGGTGATGGTAAAGCAAGTGAAATATCGATCGAAATCGATATGAATGGTGAAAAATCAGTTCTTAGAGTAAAAGATAATGGTGTTGGCATTGTAAATGAACGTCGTTTACAGGATTGGGCAGCAAAACACAGTAGTTTGAAATCGGAACATATCTATGGACATGGTTCAAAGAAATGTTTAACGAAATGGATGCCTGATTATGAAACCGCTGAATGGAAGATTAAATGGCGTAAACAAGACAAGCGTGGGTTATCTGGAGCATTACACATACTTTCAAGTCCTTTTCTGGGTTTAGATACAGAACATCAACAAGATGATATTGATGAAAAAACGTGTGAAATATCAGGAACAGAATGGGAAATTCATTTCGATTTAAACATTTTAAATAATGAATCTGCTGTAGGGTTAATGAAAAATTTACGGGAAATTATATGTACACGTTATGAAAAATCATTGTACCATCCATTTGAAATTAAAATTACCATTAGTCATGCTCATGGACACATAAAAGAAAGTTCTAATACATGGAAAACCTTAAAAGAAACACTAGATGATGAAATTAAAAAGAAAACTGTTACAAAATATTATGATTTTATTGATTGTGTTGATGATACCCAATTTACTTGTCAAATATATAAAATAACAACAGATGGTCGTGGATTTAAACTTGACGGATTTCCATTGTATGGTGTGAAAAATATGAAGGCATCACGAATTCATATCGCAAATAAAAATAGATATATCGAAGCCTTACCATATGCTAATTTTTTAGGAAAAGAAATACATAATAGCGATAATGGAACAATTGGATTTGTTAACTTTATAGAAGGTCCTTTACCAACACCATGTACAACCAAAGTAAAATTTCAAGAAGAATGTCCAATCTATAAAAAATGTATAGCCAAAATAAAAAACCGATTAAGATGGTGTCACGAATCTGGTTGCGAAGAAAATATTGCGAAAATGGGAGATTATTGTACGAAACATCAGCCGATTAAGCAGGTTAAACCTAAACCCGATCCAATTGTCGTATGTCGCGAGCCGAAATGCCAAACGCGTGTTGAGAAACTAGGAGATTATTGTACGAAACATCAGAGTAAACCCGATCCAATCGTCGTATGTCGCGAGCCGAAATGCCAAACGCGTGTTGAGAAACTAGGAGATTATTGTACGAAACATCAGAGTAAACCCGATCCAATTGTCGTATGTCGCGAGCCGAAATGCCAAACGCGTGTTGAGAAACTAGGAGATTATTGTACGAAACATCAGCAGCCTAAACTTGATTTAATCGTCGTATGTCGCGAGCCGAAATGCCAAACGCGTGTTGAGAAACTAGGAGATTATTGTACGAAACACCATGAAGAACAAGTCGGTCAATTAAAAAATTATGTAGGAGAACATGGTCTAGATGTTGTTCTTGATATTTTAAAAAAACATTTTATGCTTCATTAAAAGAAAACAGACATTAATAAATAAAAGAATGAATTTCACATATTGGTTTTTATACTATGTAAAATGTATTTGGAATTTAATTTATGCTTTTTTTAATGGTGGAAATGTCATTGTAAAAGCTTCAAAGGGCTCTAAAGTTCATGATTATTTATATATTTGTCATGTCTATGGAACCTATTATACGATGGGTACACAATACGGAAAATTTATGAAAAAAAAATTAATTCGTGATGTAGATACATTTCTGTCTTGGTTAAAAAACAACGAAAGTATTTTTTATAAAAATATACCTGTTGAATATAGACGGAAAGATATATTTGAAGCATTACAGGCTCTTTACCGTGCGAATCTTGTAAATTATAATGCCGATGTACTCGACTATACCAAAGGTGTCGCACAAGCGTCGGGCATTCCATACATGAAACTTTTATATTGTAATCTTTTCACGGATTTAATGGATAATCACTGTATTATTATGTCAAAATCAACACCTAACGGAAGATTGAATATTCGGACATTTGATTACGGTGCCCCACAATTAAGTCATTGTTTAACCGTGTTTCATCCGATAGGACGTATACCATATTTGTCTTTAAATGTGAGTTTTGCTCTTGGAATTGTTACCGGCGTATCGGCTAAAAATGTCTTTTTTGGTGAATCTTACTATGACGAAAAAATGGAAGAAAAAGTTAACTATATTGGTATGCCCTTTCATCATATATCGCATTTGATACTATCGAAAGCAACTGATGTTCAAACCGCAGGAATTCTCATGGAAAAATGTAAACGTCAAAGTAATCTCCAATTACTTTTAGCTGATAAGACGACGGCACGTATCTATTTGTCGTCCGAAAATAATTTTCGGTTAATTCAAGAAGGCGATGTGACATCTGTCACCCCTAATGAAGAAAAAAATTTTAAATTAAATAGCCATTACTTGGATACAATTGAAAATATTATACAGAAATTTATCCCTAGAACAAAAAGCGGAGAACTCCATATTATGATAACACACGGTTCCAAGTTATACATATCCGTTACAACCGATGTTTTTCAATCGTATAATAATACGTTTTACGAATACGATTTATTAGAATTATTTAAGTGATAGGTCGGTCGGTTGTATTTTTTTGACATACCATATTTTCTTTGGTAATGTAAACATTTAAACCGGATTTTGTAAGCATGACATCAATATCATCATTCATAGGTTTTTGAAGTAGTTTATTTACAGAATTTTGATTTACTAAATAACAATTCGCGTAGAATGTAGTATAATCAAATATATCTATTAAGAATAAATTTTATCAAACCGATTTAAATCAGGTTCATTTATGCGAAAACGATTATGAAGCCAAAAATATTGTTCCGGTTGTGCCTTTATGGCTTTTGTAAATATATCCGCGATTTTTTGTGAAATATCCGCAATACTTGTTTCGGCGTTATAATGACGCTCCACCGGTATAAATGTCGGACGAAATTGTTGTTTTTCAAAATCATATGGACACAAATACACCCACATCGCACGTTTTGTATGCTTATGAATATCCGCAGGGGAAGAATGCCATAATACCGACTGTCCTAAATAATCAACAGGCACCCGCCCTCCTTTTTGATCACATAGTACGACAATCGCATCACATTTATTAATTATCTTTGTTTCAGCATTATCAACCTCATTTTTTAAATTACGTAGATACTGTTTATAATTTCTTAAATACAGTGGGATAATTTTATTTTTATATGCCTGCGATGAAAAAATAATATCTTTGATCCATACATGGACGACTTTGTAAACTAAAGCTAAGGAGTAGTCTGTTAAATAATTAATACTTGAAAAATCATAAAAAATCCCAAAATGCGGCATAACGATAATGACTTTATTTTGTCGGATGTCCTCTTTGAATGCTGCGGGTGGTTCAAAATCGGGAAAATCGGAATAGTATTTGGCTAGTAAATCTGTATTTATAAGATAGCGTTGGTGTAATGCTATCAATGCGTTTAAATAAAAAAGTTTCCGACACTTAAACTTAATTTCAGACTGTTCTTTTTTTTTAATACCAATTAGATTTAAATTATACAAAATGGTTTTATCGCGATAAGGGATAAACGCACATAGATGAGCGAGGAAATTTAAAAATGTAAAATATATGTAAAATAAATCCATTTATTATACATATTTATAGTTTTAGTTTTAAACACATACCATTTAACCACTGACAATCATCTTTTCTCCACCTTGAACAACTTGTCTTGGTAGTATATTGTGTATTCTTTTTTAAAGCACTCCTCTCGCGGTTGTTGTTTTACTTTTACCGAGATTTGGTTTGCTTTTTCTTGTTCTAGCTCATTTTTATTCTCATTATTTTATTTTATTTTTTTACCGTCTTTATATTTTTTTACCGTATTCCGAAATCGATCATGTATCCACATATACTGTTCTGGTTCGGCTAAGATTTTTTCGGTAAATATATCCGCCACCTGCTGTGCGATTTCGCATTTACTTCGCGAAGTAAGATAGCGTTCAACAGGAACAAACGAGACGATAATTTTCTTCCGTGTAAAATCATATTTACAGAAGTAGACCCAAAGCGCCCGTTTAGAAATTTTATGTAAATCGGCCGGTGAGGAATGAATTTTAGTCTCTCTGTTTAAAAAGGTTCCGGGTAACTGTCCGCCTTTTTGATCGCAAGGTAAAGATATTATTCTATAATGATGATTTAAATGATTATGTAACCTATCGTGTTTAATACCGAATATTTTTCCTTTTAAAGCAGAACCATGGAACATCCATTTTTCCAGATATGTATTCTTCATTTTATAGACCGAAGCAATCGGGTTTTTTAATATTTGATAGGCACTACTAAAATCATAGAAAATCCCATAGTGTGCGAGAGCCAAAAGAGCTTTATTTGACCGTATATCCGATTTCAAAGCCGCGGGAATCTCATAGATATACCGTTTTGATAGACTATCGCGATTCATTAAATAGGGCTGATGTAACGCAATAAACGCATTTAAATAGGCTAATTTTAGACTTTTAAATTCAATGTCTTTATGATTCTTAGCCTCGGGTAAAACCAGATTTAAATTATAAGCGACGACGTTTTTGCGGATTTTTATAAAAGCACAGCAGTGTGCTAACGCGTCGAGTATATAGATTAAATATTGCCAATAAAGTAAATAAATTGACGGTAATGCTAGGATAAAGATATACATTTATAATATAATATTTTAAAAATCATCAAATAAACCGCACTCCATTGCATAATCAATAATATACGTTTTAAATTCGCTTCCTTTACGTTTTTTTAAATCCGTGATAAGAAAAAATACATTTTGTAAAGTTACAAATAAGGTAATATAGTCCATTGGTATAACTAATTCTTCAACTTGTAAAATTTTGGTAATTATATCTGGGGCGGAAGCATTCTTATATTTACCAAGTACGGTTTTAAAATCATCATTAATCGATGATAAAAATTTAATTAAATAAGCACTACGTGTTTTATCGTCCACCGAGAAATTAAAAGTCATGAGCAAAATAGCCTTTTGTTCATCGGTAAATTCACACATCATGCCAAAATCCAATATAGTTAAATGTACTTTATCATTTATGAGTCGTAAAAGAAAATTGCCATGATGAAAATCGCCATGTACAATACCCTGTGTGATCATTTTATAAAAAGCACAATAAATTAAGGTCGATGCTTCGTCAAGTCGCTCGGGATATTTTTGTATAAATTCAAAATATTTCATTCCGGGGATGAATTCCATAATGATATAATCATTGTTCTTTTCATAGACTTTTGGGATGGAAACAATAGGCACATCTACAAAAATATTCGCAATAATTTCCTGTTGATTTGCTTCTTCAACCAATAGAATCTGTTTTTTTAAAAAAGTAGTGTAATCGTCTAAATCAATAAGATCAAGACCTAAAACAATACGATTATCAAGTTTAAAGAAATGGCACGTTTTACGAATATTTAATAGTTTTTCAATACATTCGTCTATTTTTTGCGAAATATCATTATGTACCGTTTTAATAATACAAATTTCATCCTTGTAATTTATTAAATGGACATTACAAATAGATCCGGCCGCGAGGGGTTTTTCGCTAATATATTTAAACCCCTCGCGCACCGTATTACTGTAGAAAAAACATTTATCTTGCATGTTTTGTAATTTTTCAATAAAATAAATGGGTAATCCGCCATTTGCTCTTTGGCGCGAACTTAAGATTTGGGCTATTTTAATAAATACAACCCCATTTTTTTCTATTTTTTTTAGTAGTCGATCATAGTATGTTTCTTCATCTAAAAAACCCATTTTAACACATACGTTTGAAAAATAAATCGCACTTAATTCCAATAATGTATCCATATATATCTTTATTAAGACAAGAAAAGTCACAATTTTACGCCACCAATCCATTTATTTTACCTGTCCATATTTTTTTACAAAATCTAAACTATAGCCTTCTTTTTCATATTCTGAATCTTCAGGTCCATCATTACGCCGCTTCGTAAATTTGAAATGGTCCTTAATCATGGTGACCGTCCAGCCATCTTTAAGCGCATTCATAATAAAGCGACATTTGTATTTTTCGGTATTGTCCATTTTTACTAATTAAATTACTTTTAAATGAAAAATTAAACTCACAACAGATATAGGTTTTGAATGTGGATTATATTATTTTTTCTCTGTCTCATATCAGTATTCTGTGCTGCGACAAGACATAATCGCACCGATGTACAAGTACAAACCGTGACTTCGAAAATTGACGGTCGTAATTATATTGTCCGTGATTTACCCGATAAAAACGCTGCGGCTGATACCCTCGCACGCTTGTACCAGAAAATTCAGCAACTCCAAAACTTTCTCGCCCATACCGAAGATCGCCATACGCTCGGTGTCCGGCGTTTAAAATCTCAATTTCAAGGTGCTATTTCTGAGCGGACGATAGAAAGTATTTATACCAGTTATACCGTGAATAAAGGCGAACATATTTATATGTGTATTCGAGACGAAGACCGAATTATAAACGAAAACACGATTTTCTTTGTCGCATTACATGAACTCGCACACATTATGACAGTGTCATCCGGTCATACGAAAGAATTCTGGGCCAATTTTCGGCTTATCTTGAAACACGCCATTGCGAATGGGCTTTATACCTATGAACCCTATCATCGAAAACCCCAACCTTATTGTGGAATACAAATTAAAAACACGCCTTTAAAATAAAGGATAATATAATGAAAACAAGAGCCGAACGTCTACAGGTAGTTGAAGAAATTCGGGCGAATTGCGTTTCGAAGGAATTGACCAAGGATTTAGGCACGAAAGTTTTGTTCGCTATTCTTGATGATTATTTGGAAAAGGGTACGGTCTATCTTGATAAAGAGTTACGCATTATTGGCAATTCAACTCCAGCCTTAAGGAATAGTGCACCTTGTAAATACGTGTTGAACCTCTATAATGATCCGGAGAAAACGGATACGGTTGTCATACGTTCATACGATGGATAGGTAGATGCTACACTAACGCTTTCAGACCCGTAAGAAAATCTATTTTAACGGACCAACCCAACGCTTTAAGTT
>Ga0075480_10002910_pt1 | contig 11004 bp, 9 predicted proteins | sample DEB08_DNA_7_FD_81590 | JGI IMG/M metagenome (GOLD analysis project Ga0075480, IMG submission 81590) | Aqueous microbial communities from the Delaware River and Bay under freshwater to marine salinity gradient to study organic matter... | ecosystem: Environmental > Aquatic > Marine > Coastal ... | reverse complement strand
TTCAGATGCCTTTGAGATCGATGACCAAGGCAATAAGAAAGATCATATTTTATCGAAAAAGCACAAATTGGATAATATCTCGATCAAAGAGGCCTCGCTTTTATCCGGGCTTTGCATCGGTGCGACCTGCGCGTGGCATAAAGACCTGATGAATATCTTTGGTCCAATCGTTGAGCGGGACACTTACGAAGATTTAATTTTTTACTTTAGGGCCATGCTTTTGAATAAAGTCTCTTACGTTGAAAAACCGCTGATTTATTACCGAGTTGGAAACGGTATTTCGCAGAAAAAAAGGTGGAGCAATCAAGAAGCGAGGCTCCAAGCGGAACAAAAATACTGCAGACATCGTCTGGCAACGCTGCGACAGCGTCTGCGAGATGTCAAAATGGTGAATAATGTGCCAAAAGATGTTATTTCAACACTAGACCAGAAAATTGCAAAATATGAAATCATATCTACTCTTCTGGAAAAACGAGAAATTTTTCCAGAAAAATCCAGATTTTCAATAGGCTATCTGGCAGCTTATTTATCCTATATATGGAAAATCATCCGGATAAAGCGCGGGTAAGTGCGACAAGGGCATCATAAACAAAAGCGTCATCCGTTTTACCCTACCCATCCGCTTTGACCCGTTCGGATTTGGGATCATACATGGGTTTCAGCGATGCCTCTGCTTTGACCTTGCTTCCCGCAACATCGATCTCATAGGATGAGGCGAGAAGCTCTGCCGCACTTTCCCCCGCGCAAGGCACATAGCCAAGCCCGATGGCCCCGCCCAAATGATGGCCGTAGGCGCCTGAGCTCAGATACCCCACAATTTGTCCATCGCGAAGCATGGGTTCGTTGTGATAGAGCAGGGGTTCAGGGTCGCTCAGGCGGAATTGCAACAGGCGTTTGTTCAGCCCCTGTTCTTTTTTCGCCAGAACTGCGTCACGTCCGATGAAATCGGATTTTTCCGTTTTCACGGCAAAGCCAAGGCCCGCCTCAAGCACGTGGTCTTCACAGGTGATGTCATGGCCAAAATGGCGAAACGCCTTTTCGATTCGGCAACTGTCCATCATATGCATACCGCAAAGTTTCAGCCCGTGATCGTGCCCTGCCTCCCAAAGCGTTTCAAATGCATGGGCCGCCATATCGCTGCTCACATATATTTCCCAGCCAAGTTCGCCCACATAGCTCACCCGATGCACCCGCGCGAGCCCCATGCCAAGTTCGATCTCTTGCATGGTGCCAAAGGGGTTTGCTGCGTTTGAAAAATCATTCGGGGAAACTGCTTTCATCAGATCACGCGCCTTTGGTCCCATGACGGCGAGAACGCCTTCGCCGGCGGTCACATCGGTAATCACGACCTGCGCCTCCCCAATATGGCGGCGTAGCCATGTCTCATCGGCAAGGCGGGTGGCAGCAGGGGTAACCACCAAATAGATGGTTTCGCCAAGGCGGGTTACCGTCACATCTGCTTCAATCCCCCCATGTTGATTAAGGAACTGTGTATAGACGATCTTACCCACCGGAACGGACATATCCGCACCGCAGACATGGTTGAGGAAACGCTCTGCATCGCGCCCTTCCACCCGCAGTTTTCCGAAGGAAGACATGTCGTACATCCCGACACCTGTCCGGATGGCGCGGTGTTCTTGTGCGGCGTTGTCAAACCAGTTCTGGCGTTTCCAGCTGTAAGAATACTCTTTGCTCTGCCCATCTGTCGCGTACCAATTGGCGCGTTCCCATCCTGCGATTTCGCCAAAAACGGCTCCCTGTGCTTTAAGCTGCTGGTGAAACGGGGTGCGGCGCACACCGCGTGCGGTGGCCTTTTGGCGGTAAGGGAAATGGTCAGCATAAAGCAGCCCAAGTGTTTCTTTGGAGCGTTCAAAGAGGTAATGTTTGTTGCCCTGAAAGGGTTGCATTCTGGAAATATCGACATCCCCAAGATCAAATGGTTTTTCGCCTGCGTCCATCCATTGGCTGAGAGCCATTCCAGCCCCTCCTGCCGATTGGATACCAATAGAATTGAATCCTGCAGCGACCCAGACATTGTCCATTTCAGGGGCAAGGCCAAGGTGATAGGCATCATCCGGCGTAAAGCTTTCGGGCCCGTTGAAAAAGGTGTGAATCCCCGCTTCGCCAAGCATCGGCATGCGGTTGACTGCCATTTCCAGAATGGGTTCGAAATGATCGAAATCTTCGGGAAGCTGGTCGAATTCAAAATCTTCTGGAATGCCTGCCATTGCCCAAGGCTTGGCATTGGGTTCAAATGCCCCCAGCATCATTTTGCCTGCATCCTCTTTGTAATAGGCGCATTCATCGGGTACCCTTAGAACCGGTAATTGCTTCAGTCCTTCAATGGGTTCAGAGACGATGTAAAAATGTTCACAGGCGTGAAGCGGCACATTGATCCCTGCCATGCGCCCAACCTGATGACCCCACATTCCGGCACAATTTACGATCATATCGCAGGCAATATGGCCGTTCTGGCCATCTTCGGAAATCCAATCCACACCAGTGACACGCCGTCCAGCGCGCGCGATATGCGCAACTTTCACGCGTTCCTGAACAATGGCTCCGCGTTGACGTGCACCTTTGGCAAGCGCCAGCGCGATATTGGCTGGATCGCCCTGACCATCCTTGTCAAGGTAAACTCCCGCCTTGACCCCATCTAGGTTCAGATGGGGATAGCGCGCGCCTACTTCACTTGGGGAAATTTCTTCGATATCGACACCAAAGGCACGCGCCATAGCGGCAGAACGGAAAATTTCCTCTTTGCGTTCATCGCTGAGGGCAACTGTGATCGACCCGACGCGTTTAAAACCTGTGGCGACACCTGTTTCAGCCTCAAGGGATCCATAAAGTTCTTGTGAATATTTGGCGAGTTTTGTCATATTTGCGGTCGCGCGCAGTTGCGCGATCAACCCTGCTGCATGCCACGTGGTACCAGATGTGAGCTGTTTGCGTTCTAATAAAACCACATCTTTCCAGCCTAATTTGGTAAGATGATAGGCGACAGAGCATCCCACGACTCCGCCTCCGATAATGACCACGCGGGCTGAATTTGGAAGATTTGACATCGCGTTCCCCTATATAATCTGGTGACCCGCAGCGCGCAGGCGGTTTGCGAGTTCTTTGATATGATCCGGTCCAACTTCGCAGCAGCCCCCGACGATTGTGGCCCCTGCTGTCACCCAGTCCATGGCAAAATTTGCGTATGCTTCTGGTGATAAATCTTGGCGCTGTTCCAGTGCGTCCACAGTAGGTGCGTCTTTTAAAAATCCATCTGATATTTTTGTAAAACCGTTGGCATAGGCCCCAAATTGGTATCCAAAGTCAGCAAGGATGTTCACGCCGTCGCTTACGGCTTCTGGACGGGAACAATTGATCAAAACCGCCTCGGGGGAATAGGCGTCGAGCGTTGCTTTGATATCGGTTAGGTTTTCGCCAGAGCGCAGCTTTCTGCCGTCAAAATCGTCCACTGTGAGGCCGATCCAAACGGGCTTTCCCCCCTTTATTGCCGCCCGAAGCGCACCCTCTGCCTGATCAATTGAGGACATGGTTTCGATCAACAAAACATCGCACTCGGGTGCAAGGTAGGAGATAATTTCGCTGTAAAGCTTTTCTGCCTCTTCTGCGGGCGGGCAGATATCAGGCCGATAAGAAGCGATCAGAGGCCCAATCGATGCGGCGACCCGTCCGGACCCATGATCATCGCGCGCCTTCTTAGCGGCGTTCAAAGCAATATCCCAAAGCGCGTGTCGTTTGTCTTCTAATCCCACGCGTTTGAGCCGGTCGTACAAAACAGGATAGGTGTTTGTCGTTGCCACGCTCGCCCCCACGGAGAAGTAATCGGCATGGACCCGATCCACTAGTCCGGGTTTTTCGATCATCACTGAGGTCGACCAAAGCGGTGTAGCACGATCACCTGATCGTTTGACAAGTTCTTGCCCGATAGATCCGTCAAGAAGGGTGATGTTGCTCATGCTTTCAGCCTTTCGTTTTCAGGATCCCAAAGCGGCTGGTCCTGTTGCACCACGGCTTTGACGCGCTCGCCGTAAATTTCTACTTCAAGCTCGGTTCCCGCAACGGCAAGATCACTGCGCAGCATGCCAAGCGCGATGCTGGCGTTTATGCGGTATCCCCAAGCGCCCGATGTGGTTTCGCCCACGATCTCGTCACCCTGCCAAAGCGTTGACATATAGGGCGCATCGGCGGCACCCGCATCAACAATCAGCGTGACAAAGCGTTTCGCACTGCCTTGTTGCTTTTCATTCAAAAGCGCGGCTTTGCCCTTAAAATCCTGTGGTTTATCGAGTTTGACGAAACGATCAAGTCCGCCTTCAAACATTGAATAATCGCTGGACAGGTCCCCTTTCCACGCGCGGTAGCCCTTTTCCATACGCAGCGAATTCAGCGCCCACATGCCAAAGGGTTTGGCCCCGGCGGCAATCACCGCATCATAGATATCGGGCATATTGTCGTTTTCCGCGTGGATTTCCCAACCAAGCTCACCGGCAAAAGAGACGCGGATCAAAAACGCCTTGCGCCCTGCGACGGTCGCAAATTGATGTGTGAGCCAGCCTTTAGAAAGGTCAGCATCTGTGATCCTCGAAAGAATGTCGCGCGATTTTGGCCCAGTAACGATCAAGGTATCGCGCTCGGTCGTGGTTTCACGGATGCTCACGCTTTCTGGCACGGAATTGCGGATCATTTCCCCGTCATGCCATTGCGCGGTGGCCGCTGTGATGAGGACAAAATTATCCTCTGCGATGCGAATGCAGGAAAATTCCGACATGATGCGGCCGCGATTGTCGGCGACATAAACAAGGTTCATCCGCCCAATTTTGGGAATGCCGCCGGTACAAAAGCCGCGCAGCCATTCATCCGCGCCATCCCCTTGCAGCCAGAAGCGCGAAAATCCGGGCAGGTCAAGCACGCCGCAATGATCGCGCACGGCTTCGCATTCTTCGCGAATGCGCGCCTCCCATGGGCCCGCGCGGTCCCATGTTTGGGTGGTCTCTTCGGATGTATCATCACCCGGCTTGGCAAACCAATTGGCGCGTTCCCAGCCATTATAAGCCCCCATTTGACCGCCAAGAGCCACGACTTTGTCATGAACTGGGGATAGTTTTTTGCCCCGTCCTGCGGGCCATGTGTGCCATGGGAAATGCATGGCGTATTCATGGCCATAAACCTCCATCCCCTTGGCAACGCAATAATCATGATCTGTGTAATCGGTATAGCGGCGCGGATCGCAGGACCACATATCCCATTCTGTCTGTCCCTCGGTCACCCATTCAGCAAGCACTTTGCCCGCACCGCCCCCTTGGGCGATGCCAAAGGTAAAGACACAGGCCTCAAAGGCATTGGGCACACCCGGCATGGGCCCGATCAGGGGCAGGCCATCCGGCGCATAGGGAATAGGGCCGTTGATGACCTTGGACACGCCCCCTTCGCCAAGGATCGGCACACGGGCCAGCGCGTCTTCGATATACCATTCCAGACGGTCCAGATCATCGGGATAAAGCTGAAAGCTGAAATCCTCGGGCAGGGGGTCGTCGGGTGTCGCCCAATGCGCGCGGCAATTGCGCTCATAAGGGCCGAGGTTAAAGCCGTATTTTTCCTGACGCAGATAATAAGAGCTGTCAACGTCACGCAAGAGCGGTAGTTTGTGGCCCGCATTCGTTGACCATTCTTTCACGGCGTCCACTTCTTCAAAGAGGATATATTGATGGCTCATCACCATCATCGGCACCGTGCGCCCGCCAAAGGGTTTGAACCATTCGCCCACACGCTGCGCGTAATATCCCGCAGCATTGACCACATAATCACAGCGAATATCGCCTTTTTCGGTTTTCACGATCCATTCGCCATTTTGCCGATCAACACCGATTGCAGGGGTAAAGCGCAGGATCGTTGCCCCCATGTCGCGCGCGCCTTTGGCGAGCGCTTGGGTGAGCTGCGCGGGATCAATATCCCCGTCATTGGGATCATAAAGCGCCCCGTGCAAATCATGGGTTTCGATGAAAGGATAGCGGCCCTTGATCTCATCCACACCAAGGATATCAATATCCATCCCCTGATAGCGCCCCATGCCTTTGGCGCGCTGAAATTCCTGCATACGTTCCTTTGAATGGGCAAGCCGGATGGAGCCCGTCACATGGTAATTCATCGGGTAATCGACCGCCGCGCCAAGACCGCGATAAAGCTCGGTCGAATAGCGCTGCATATTCATCACAGACCAGCTTGTCGAAAAGGTCGGCACATTCCCCGCCGCATGCCATGTGCTACCGGCAGTCAGTTCATTTTTTTCCAAAAGCACAGAGTCGCTCCAGCCCGCTTTAGCCAGATGATAAAGACAAGAGGTGCCCACCACGCCTCCGCCTATGATGACAACCCGTGCGGTTGAGGGAATATCTGCCATGTTTTTCTGTCTCCCGTTGCTTATTCGTTGGTTAGTATTCGTCGAACTGCGGTTCATTCAAAGGGATCTGATAATAATTCCCTTTGTCTGCCACATAGATGTGTTTTTCGGTTTTAAGTCCGGTTGGTGCGTCAAGCGCGCCTGCAGCAACAGCAGTGCTGTTTTCTTCATCATGTTTGTAAAAGAGGCTGCTGCCACGCTCTGTGTAAAAGCCGCGTTTGGCAAACCTAGAGGAACGCCGCCACCTGAGGCTGTCATTTGATTGAAGTGACAAATCCTCATCCGGCACAAGCACCGAGGCCCAAACATGCCCCGAGGTTTTACGACATTGTGTGCAATGGCAGGCTACCACATTCGGTATTTGCCCTTGAATTTCAAATTTTATGTTTCTGCACTCACATGATCCTGAAATCACCATATTTCAAACTCCTCTTGGAAGGGGCGATAGCCCGAGTAAAAATCCGTAAATGATAAAACAGATTGCTAAAATGCGTCTCAGCGAGACGTTTAAAATTGCGCTCAGCGCTGCGCGCCCAAGACCCGCACCAAGTGCACAAAAGCCCGTATAACTTAATGTTGTCAGGCAGAGCGCAGTTGGAAAGATGATCCACATCTGATCCCATATGGGAACATTGGGGGCCACAAATTGACTAAAAGCAGCAAGGTATCCTGCAACTGATTTGGGATTGATGGTCGCAATAAGGAATGATTTGACGTAAATCTCTGAGGGGGCGGGCACATCTTGTGAAATTGGACGGGTGGCGGTGATCCAACCGCGCAGACCGAGGTATATCAAAAAGGCGGCCCCAATCCATTTAAAGACCCCAAAGGCGGCGGGTGACGCGCTTATCAGTGCTGTTATTCCAAAGGCGGAGAGGATGAGAAACAACGTTGCTTGCGTCAAAATCCCAAGCACACAGATCAACGATCTACGAAACCCATAAGCCATTGCCACGCTGACGCAATTGACCGCATTTGGGCCAGGCGTTGTAACGAAAAGCGCCCAAAAACTTGCGAATATGAACCATGCTTCTAATGTCATCGCGTCAATACACCGGCGGCGCGATGACCCAGATCGCGATTGCCGGTTCCTGATAAGGGTTTGCGTATTGAAAAGGTTCGCCGCGAATGCGGAAACTGTCACCGGGGTAGATGGTGAACTGTCTGTCTGAAATAGTGACATCGAGTTTGCCAGAAACAAGATACCCAACTTCTTGCGTGGGGCGTGTGACGGGGTGTTCCAATTTTGCGCCCGGCTTAAAGGTCGAATGCACCACTTCGAAATCATCGGTAAGGTCGGGGGACAAGAGTTCTTCGACCAAGCCCGCTTCGGTGGAACCGATGGGGCGGCGCGCACCTTTGCGCACAATAAATCCTGCCTCGTTTGGGGCTGCTTTGGCTTGACCAAAGAGCATGGACATCGGGATATTCAGCGCCTTTGCCAGATCGCGCAGATCATTGATTGAAGGTTCTGACAGGTCGCGTTCCACCTGTGAAAGCCAGCCGACGGATTTCCCAACGGCATCCGCCAGTTCGCTAAGGGTCAGCCCACGCGATTTGCGCAAAGAGCGTAAATCCGCGCCAAGGCTGTCAAGAAGGGTTGGGTCAAAGGCAGACATTTGGATTTCGTGAAAAATTAGATGATTTTTTCACGATGGGGTGAGTCTGTGAAAAAATCAAGGAAAATTTCATGAGGGATTGGTTGAAACATCGGCTATTTCATGGACATCATCTGATGTGCAAGATATGGCAGAGGCATGACCAACAGCTATTTTCCCCCAAACGATCCTTTGAATATCCTGTATGAGGATAGCGATGTGCTCGCCGTTGATAAACCTGCAGGGTTATTGTCTGTGCCGGGTAAAACCGAAGACCTCGCGGATTGTCTTTTGGCGCGGGTCCAAGTGGCTTTTCCCGATGCCTTATTGGTGCATCGTCTGGATCGTGACACCTCTGGCGTGATGGTCTTTGGGATGACGGCCCACGCACAACGCCATCTGTCCATGCAGTTTGAAAAGCGGGTGGTCAAGAAAACCTATGTCGCGCGCGTCGCGGGGGAGGTTGTGGAAAAATCAGGGGAAATTGATCTGCCACTGATCGTGGATTGGCCGAACCGGCCGCTTCAGAAAGTTTGTCATGAAACGGGGCGACCTGCTTTTACTGAATGGGTGCGCCAGAAGGTCGGAGATGGGGAAAGCCGTCTGCGCCTGATGCCAAAAACCGGTCGGTCCCATCAATTGAGGGTGCATTGTCTTTCAATGGGCCACCCGATTTTAGGCGATCCGCTTTATGCGCCACAGACGGCGGATAACTACCCCCGCATGATGCTGCATGCCGAAGAGATACGCCTAAATCATCCCGAAAACGCCAAAGGCATGAAGTTCCGTACGACAACGCCATTTTGATGTCCTTTGCGGGATTTGGGTTGGTGCGCCTCTTGGTTATGGCCAAAGAAATTGGCCCGTTTGCCAGCCCAGCAGAGCGCCCATTGAAACAACCCAAGGGAGGTTTTTTACAAACGTGCCTGGTTTAGGAAGTGTTAGAATGCTGAAAATAAAGAAAACGTGCCAAAGATCTTTATAAATTTCTCTATCTAACGGCTGCCCTTCGCGCAGGTATTGTGTTGCATGCAAAATTGGAGCGATGGCGGTCAGACATAAAGCAAACACAAAAACATTGTCCACTCTTACGGTTTTAAAGGGATTGGATGGCTGAAGTTTTGGACGCAGGTGCAGACGTGCTTTTACATGAACGATACAATGACCTCCGATAAACGAAAGAATGAGTATCAGAAAATAGATTTGGGGCGTCAATTGATCGGCCATAATTGCCCACCCTGAAATCGTTGCGGTGACGTATAAGATGAACCCAGCGCTCAGCGTGGTTGCCCAAGCTTCAACGGAGAAGGAGGATTTGGATCTAAGTTCGTTCCAGACAACAGCGGCTACCGGAGAGAATATAAGGAAGCCACAAAAAGCGAAGAGCCCAAGGATCGCCCCGTTCTTTTGTTCAAACCCCAGAAATACATGTACCCCTGCAACGAAAAGTGCGATCAGGGCTGCAATACCGGTTTCTTTTGCTTGACGCCAATATTCCACTACAAAAGCCTCTTGTAAAATTTGTTAATAATACCGCAAAATATTCCTTATGGGGAATTATAAATAATTTTATCCTTTATACGTGTATTCCTATAAAGTATTAATTTAATATTTTATGATTTATCAAAACAGCTTTGATGAAATACATATTAATACAGCTATAGATTGATTTTCTTTTTTTGGAGTGATGTGGTTGTCAAATTTTAATGAAGTGAAAGACCGTCGTGCCGTTCTTGATTTTTTGGAAGCTTTTCCCAATGAGCAGCGCCGAGATGAGGGCTACCAGTTGCTCGAACTGTTTGAAAAAATAACTCAAAATTCCCCTCGGCTTTATCCGGATGGGTTTATCGGGTTTGCACAAAACGGACGCGCCTGCAAAAACGCTAAATCCTCTTTTTTTTTTGGGGTTTGCCCCAAAAATAGATGGGCTGGTGATACGTGTTTCAGCTGATCTTGGCAGCTGCGAAAATATTCTTTCTGGTCTGGGTGAATTTTCGCGTGACGCGTCCTGCATTTATATTGATACCCTGACAGACATAGAGGTTGGGGTGATGGGGAATATTCTCAAACAGACGTATTTAAGTGAAAGAAACACGTCATAGGCAAATCATCTTATAGTAGCCAGCTTGAGTGATGAGATTTCATGGGGGTCTCCGGTGTCAGAATGGGCCTCAGGAGTGCGACGGGGTGAGCGCGTAGGCTAAGGCGCAGTGCGACATAGTCTTCGACCACCTCTTCGCCAAGGCTCATCACGGGCAGATGGGCTGCGGGTTCATGTAACCCTTCGCCGTCCATATCGCCTGCAAAAAGAGGCAGCGGTCTCTCGGCGGTGATGGCCTTTGCCTGCCAGAGCGCGTCGCGTCGCTTCAGGCGCAGGGGGGCAAAAACATCTGCCTCTGCCAATCGGGTGAGCACCACAGGGGGTGTGCCTGCGCGCCGCCAGACATCTTCCACCGAGAGATATCCGTTGCCCCGCGCCGCTGTGATCCACACCGCGTCCTCTTCGCGAAGGCCTTTGATCTGGCGAAATCCCAACCGCAGCGCAAGCCCCCCACGCCCGTCAGGTTCCATCGTATTGTCCCAATAGCTGTCGTTTATGGACACAGCGCGCACCTCAACCCCGTGCTCTCTGGCATCGCGCACAATTTGGGCAGGGGCGTAAAATCCCATTGGCTGGGAATTCAAAAGCGCGCAGGCGAAAATCCCCGGATGGTGGCATTTGATCCAAGCGCTTGCATAGACCAGAAAGGCAAAGCTTGCCGCGTGGCTTTCGGGAAAGCCGTAAGATCCAAACCCTTCGATCTGGGAAAAACACCGTTCTGCAAAATCCAGATCATAGCCGTTTTTTTGCATACCGCTGAGGAAGCGGTTTTTGAATTCGCTCACATTGCCGTGTTTTTTGAACGTCGCCAGAGAGCGGCGCAGGCGATCCGCCTCATCAGGGGTAAATCCCGCGCCGATGATGGCAATTTGCATGGCCTGTTCCTGAAACAG
>Ga0075480_10002907_pt1 | contig 11011 bp, 10 predicted proteins | sample DEB08_DNA_7_FD_81590 | JGI IMG/M metagenome (GOLD analysis project Ga0075480, IMG submission 81590) | Aqueous microbial communities from the Delaware River and Bay under freshwater to marine salinity gradient to study organic matter... | ecosystem: Environmental > Aquatic > Marine > Coastal ... | reverse complement strand
TAGAGAGCTATCAAACTTAAAGACTTGAACAAACCGTACAAATAATTTAAACGATAATATGGCTATTTACTCTTATGATATGCTTCGAACCTTTCAAGTGGTTGCTCATAACCTCAGCATGACGAGGGCAGCGTTACAGCTCAATCAATCGAAAGGTTCTGTGAGTTACCAGATCAAGACGCTTGAGCAACAGCTTGGTTTCGCACTTTTTGAACGTGCGAATGCACGGCTCCACCTCACCTCTGAAGGGCGGAGGCTGTTGCAGGTCTCGCAAGTCTCGTTGGATCAGATTGATCAGGAAATCGAAGGGCTTCGCTACAAGGAACCAGCGCCACTGACGATTGCCTTGCAGACATATTTCCTTACTCGTTGGCTGTCACCGCGTCTCATGCGCTTTACTGCGGCGCATCCAGAAATTGGCCTTCGTTTTGTGCCCTTAAATTTCATCGGCGAAATGGAGAGTATTGATGCGGACATATCGATCTGTTGGGCCAAACAAGGGATGATTGATGCGCCGCATGAACGGCTCTTTGCCTGTCCGGCTTGCCCCACCGGAAACAGCAATATTGCTGATAGGGTGCGCGAAGAAGGGCTGGATAATGTTATTCTGTCTACCCCACTATTGCTGGACTCCTCCGAAAGTAAAGGTTGGCAAGACTGGTTTGACCTAGCCGGTCTTGATTTCAGTCAGTCACAAAAGGGCCTGTCTGTAGCTGATTCAAATAGTCGAGTTCAGGCGGTTATTGACGGGCAGGGGATCGCCCTTTGGGATCAGCTTGTGACGCCTGAAGTCAACTCTGGTCACTTGCAACATCTCTCCGATATTTGGCTAGATGAGTATGGCTACTATGTGCATGCCAATGAGGGGGGCGTTGAGAATAAGGCTTTAAAGCTGTTTTTAGACTGGCTGATCGTAGAGAGCAGAGTAAGTTGACGATATCCTAATAATATAAGCATAAAAATAAGGTGCAAGTAACGGCGGTTACGCGCCCATGCATTACCTCAAACCCACTTTTTAATGGTAGGGTCTTCAGCAAATCCTGCCCCCGCAACCAAAAATTACAAATAATATTATTAAATTAGCCGCCTTGTTTTTGAGGTGGCTTTTTTGTGTTCTGAATTATTGCCGCGTCCATTGCCGCTTTTCGAAAGGGTGTAATATTCGGCTCTAGTAGTCGCTACACTCCCCCTGCCTCAAACCGATTTATCGAAATCTTGCCTGAACCCTGAACCCTGGTCCGGGCACCAAGGTCAAAGAGACACGGCTCTATGATCGCGGCTTCCGGAACGCGGCGCTCGGTCCTCGGGCGGTGACGGAAAGCTGGTGTTTTTCTTAATGTGATTTTCTTCGAGCATCACTTGGTCGCAAACCATCCGAACCAGCTTTACATTTCTCAATTTCTAGTTGCAGATAGAGGTGGATACGCAATCCCGAAACTGGCCTGTCCCACAACGACAGGCTCGCTGCTGGCGATATAAGGTCAGACAGGTGTTTCGCCCGGTTTTTCCACCAGCTTGCAGTAAGGTTGTGGCCCAATGAAATTTATACATATCAGCGATATACATTTGGTACCTGAAGGGTCCGGGTTGAATGGTGGCATCCCTTCAGATCGGTTCGAAGCCTGTCTGCAGGATATTGAGCGCCACCATAAGGACGCAGAGTTTTGTGTCATTTCCGGAGATCTAACAGAATTTGCCGAGCCGGAAGCCTATGCATATCTGGCGCGGCGCCTCGCGCGGTTTCCATTGCCGGTCTTTCTGATGATCGGAAATCACGACACGCGGGAAACATTCCTCAGGGCCTTTCCGGGACACCCTGTGGATGAGGCCGGATTCATCCAATATCGCCATCAGACAGAAGCCGGTGTTTTCCTGTTCCTCGATACAACACGCGACGGCATTGACGTCCATGAAGGTCAATTATGCGCCTTGAGACTGAACTGGTTACGCGCGCAACTCGAAGCTGCCGGCGACAAGCCGGTATATGTTTTCATGCACCACCCGCCATTTGATCTGGGAATTCCTTATGTTGATGAAATCAAGCTGGTTGAGGCGGATGCCTTTGCTGAAGTTGCGGGACGGGCGCGCAACCTGCGGCATGTTTTTTATGGTCATGTTCACAGGATGACCTACGTCAATTGGCATGGCATCCCCTTTACCAGCCTCCCCAGTCTTAACCATCAAATTCCACTGGTGGCAGCAAGCGTTGAAGGGGAATTCTGTGACGAGCCTCCAGCTTACGCCGTAATAACGCTGGCTCCGGAACAGATGACTGTGCATTTCAATACTTTTCTGCAACGCAATCCGCTTCACCAGACCTGAATTATGGACTCCTGGTGGCTTATTCTTGTCCTGATCTCAGCGACGATACATCCATTGCGAGACCTGACACTCAAAGGGGTGGCGCATCCCGTGTCCGCCTACGCCGGAGTGTGTCTAAGCTGGGTGTTGCTGTCCGCAGCGCACACTGCGGTAACAAAACAAGGGTTCGTGTTGCCCGCAAGTGTCTGGCCACTTGTTGTGATCAGTGCGGTCGGGCTTGCAGCCTATTATTTTGGCACACAGGCGGCGCTGCAGCGGGGCAACCTGTCAATCTATTATCCCATCGTGCGTAGCTCACCGATAGTGATTGTGGTGTTCAGTTTTTTGGCATTGGGGCAAAGCTATTCCTGGCCGGTGATGGCAGGTATTTTGCTGGTCCTGACCGGCGGGATGATGATCCAAAAATCGCCAGGTGGCTTACTGCACGATCCGCGCGCGTTTGGATTGGCTGTTTTTGCAATGCTTGGTTCGGCTGCCTATTCCCTCAGCGATGCGGAGGCGATGCGCCAAGTGGGGGCCGCGCCGTTCCTTTTCTGGGTTTATGTTCTTGTAAGTCCGATGCTGATGGCAACCTTGGTCTGGGACGCCCGCAAAATGCCTTTTCTGTTCAGCAGCGTTGTTCGGGGCTGGGTTGAAGCGCCTGGCCGGATGCTTTTCGCAGGTGTCGCTTCCTACATTTCTTACCTGCTGATCTTGCGAGCTTTTTCAATAGGCGCCGACCCCGCTTCTGTCAGTGCGGCAAGACAGGCGTCCATTCCAGTGTCAATTGTGCTGGCTGCCGTGGTGTTGCGCGAACCCCGCTTCTTAAGGCGTATTGGCTGGTCCGGTCTGATCGCGTCTGGCATTGCTATCATCGCCTTGAACCAGAGTGTTGGTTAGGCCGGTTTTTTCAGCCTGCGACCTTTACCGGGCTGGAGACCGGAGGTTCTTGTTGCAGGCGGCCATTGGCGAGGCCCGGCGCAAATCTGATGCATTAATCCAAATGTAGCTTTGCATCTTCGCTGATTGCATCAGCGACGATAGTGATCGCCTTGTCCAAATCCTTTTGATCGATTGTAAGCGGGGGAGAAAGTGTCAGGACGCAACCTTGGCTGATCTTGAAACTTAAACCTGCATTCAGGCATGAATAGTATATTCGCTCGGCGCGGGAGCAAGCTGGGGCCTTGCTCTGCCTGTCTTCGACGATTTCAATGCCCAACATCAGGCCACGTCCCCGAATGTCGCCAACATGCGGTTGGCCATCCAGCATTTCCCGCAAGCGGTCCATGGTGTGCGCTCCCAGCGCCGCCGCGCGATCAACAAGCCCTTCATCCTCGATAATCTTGATCGTGGTCAGGGCCGCGCGGGCAGTTACCGGGTTTTTCTCATGCGTGTAATGGCCGATGGCAAAGTCCCCACAAACATCAAGGTCGCGACGAGCAACGCAGGCCGCGATGGGCAGAACACCGCCACCCAGAGCTTTGCCAAGAGTAACAATGTCTGGAACAATGGCGTCGTGTTCGAAAGCAAACATCTTGCCCGTCTTTCCAAGGCCGGTTGGGATCTCGTCCATAATCAGCAAGGCACCATAACGGGTGCAGGCGTCGCGTACTTCCTTCCAGAAACCCGGAGGCGGGACATAGGGGACGGCGCGCATGGGCTCGGCGACAACGGCGGCAACATCGCCTTCACGTTCCAAAACGAACTCGACCATCTTTGCACAAGCCAGACCGCAGACATCCGGCCCACTGTGACCATATGGGCAGCGGTAACAGGCAAACGGGGCCACATGCTCGGCTCCCGGCAACAATGGTCCGGCAACATGGCTGCGGAAGGTTGCTTCGCCACCAATGCTTGCCGCACCAAAACCGGCACCATGAAAAGCGTCCCAGAAACTGATGGTTTTAAAACGGCCGGTTGCTGCTCGGGCAATCTTCAGTGCCACCTCGACGGCATCTGATCCTCCCGTCGTAAAGAGCGATTTTCCCAGATTGCCGGGCATGATATCTGCGAGCTTTTCAGCAAGAGCAACGGCGGGTTCGTTTGTGAACCGGCGAGGAGAAAAGGGTAAATCGTCGATCTGTTGCTTGACCGCTTCAATTAATTTTGGGTGGCCATATCCGATGTGGTGCACAGAATTGCCATGAAAATCCATAAAACGGCGGCCTGCAGTATCCTCGATCCAGATGCCCTCTGCCTTTGCAATGGTAGAAACACAAGGCGAAGACAGCGCCTGATGCAAGAAAGCATCAGAGTCTCGTTGCAACAACTCTCTTGTCGTCCTATGGGTCTCGCCGGAAGCCCACTCTGAACGAGCGGCAGATGTGTTGGACTCACCTTCGGTGTGATTGATTGAGTAGGTCATTCGGTATGTCGCCTTTTCGTCCGTCACGCCAGTCGAAGGTCGTCGGAACAATCCAGAGCACAAAGAATGACGGCACTTTCAAAAAAATACAACTCGCACGATACGATGCCAGCCGGAAATATAGGCAAGTTGAGCCTCGCCATCAAAACCTCAACTTGCCGTAACTTCGAGACAATCTCTTCCAGCTTCGGTCGCTTGCTCGCCATTCTCAGTCCTCCGTTTCCTAAACATAGCGGTGGGCCAGTTCAGATGGGGGGCTCAGATCGATGTGGGATAGGACCAATTGGCAGTTAGGGTTATGAAGTTACCTTTTTCAAATGATAGGATTTAGGTCGTGTTAGATTGTGATAGCCGATTTCAGAAAGCCCGCCGCCGCGCCCCGTGTTTTTGCATCCAGTCCAACACAGACCTGGGTCAAGATAGTCCGCGCGGTTCAAAAATACGGTGCCCGTTTCAATCTGATCGCCAACGCGTTCGGCGCGATCAACATCGCGGGTCCACAGGCTTGCAGTCAGGCCAAAGCTGCTGTCATTCATCAACGCAATCGCCTCGTCATCGTTTTTGACGGGCATGATCCCAACCACTGGACCAAAGCTTTCATCGCGCATGACGCGCATGTCATGTGTAACGTTTGTCAGAATTTGCGGCGTCAGATAGGTGCCGCCATCATCTTCGGGGAATGCGGGAATGTGGGCCACGGCCCCCATTTCCAAAGCTTCGGCAATTTGTGCGCGCACCTCATCGGCAAAGCGTTTATGCGCCATTGGGCCGATAGTCGTTTCACTGTCTAATGGATTGCCAAGTTTGTATCCTTTGACAATGTCAATCGCCTTGGCCAAAAACGCATCATACAGAGTTTCATGTACATAAATGCGTTCGATGCCGCAACAGCATTGCCCCGAATTGAACATTGCCCCATCAATCAATGTGTCGACGGCCGTATCCAAATCTGCGTCGTCCATAACATATCCCGGATCTTTTCCGCCGAGTTCTGTGGCAACGCCGACAAATGTTCCTGCGGCAGCTTGTTCCATTTGCGTCCCTGAGCTGACAGACCCCGTGAAGTTTATGAAATCAAAACTGCGGGCTTTAATCAGCGCAGACGTTGTCGCATGATCCAAAAATAGATTAGCAAATACATCTTTGGGCACTCCTGCAGCATGAAAAGCCTGTGCCATGCGTTCACCCACCAACAAAGTCTGTGTTGCATGTTTTAAAATTACACAATTGCCTGCGATCAGCGCGGGCGCGACTGTGTTGATCGCGGTCATATAGGGATAGTTCCACGGCGCGACAACAAAAACCACCCCGTGGGGAATGCGCTTAATCATCCTTTTGAATGTTACATCTTCGCCGACTGCGATGGGGGCCAAGGATCGCTCTGCGATCTGGGCCATATAGCTTGCACGTTCGTTAAAACCGCCAAATTCACCACCGTATCGGATCGGCCGGCCCATCATCCGCGCCAATTCTGGCACGATTTCATCATTCATGCCGCCAATAAATTTGACGCCTGCCATGACCAAATCAATGCGCTCTTGCAGCGGGCGTGCTGCCCAAGCGATTTGGGCATCGCGCATTTTTGCGATGGTGTTTTGTGCTTGCGATAGGTCAATCGTTTTGCGCTCTGCAACGACGCTGCCGTCAATAGGAGATATGCATGTCAGCACCTTCATGATTTTTCAAAGCCTCTTGCAATTTCATATGTCGTAACAACGCGATTGAATTCTTCGATTTCCCATTCGGCTGCACGGGCGTAATGCGTAACGGTTTCAGCGCCAAAAGCCGCGTTCAACATGTCGGACGCCAACAAGGCGTCACGCGCGTCGCGAAGGGTTTTGGGGATATGATTTTGTGCTTGATCCTCATAGGCATCGCCGCGAAATGGTTCGCCCAGGGGCAGCTGTTCTTCAATCCCTCTCAATCCAGCCGCCAACATTGCAGCCATCGCCAAATAAGGGTTCATATCTGACCCTGGGGTGCGGCATTCAACCCTGATCCCTTTGGTATTATCGCCACACAGCCGAAAGGCGGCCGTACGATTATCGATCGACCAAACGGATTGGGTTGGGGCAAAAGTTCCTTTGGCAAACCGTTTATAGCTGTTGATGTAGGGAGCCATGAACACAGTATAATCAGCAGCATATTTCATTAATCCCGCCATATAGTGATCCATCAATTTGGATTTCCCCAAAGGCGCTTCGGCATCATAAAATGCGTTTTTTCCATCCGCCCACAAAGATTGATGCACATGCGAAGACGATCCCACGCGGTCATGATGCCATTTGGGAATAAAGGTCGCAGCGTGACCATGTTGGTGCGCGATTTCCTTGATCCCATGTTTGGACAAGGTATGGTGATCTGCCGTTGCCAAAGCATCAGCATATTTGATGTTCAGCTCTTCTTGACCTGCCTCTGCCTCGCCTTTTGACCCCTCTACGGGGATACCCATTGCGCGCAAATGATTGCGGATGGGACGCATGATGTGTTCTTCTTTCGAGGTTTGGAAAATGTGATAATCTTCGTTATAACTTGAAATAGGCTTTAGGTCTAAAAACCCGTTGGCCGCAATTTGATCATGGGTGCCTTGAAATAAAAAGAATTCTAGTTCGGTCGCCATCATCGGCTTAAACCCTACGGCGTTTGCCCGCGAGATTTGGTTTTTTAATACTTGGCGCGGCGAAAATGGGACAGGGTCGTGGGTATGATGATCCAAGACATCGCAAAGACAAAGCGCCGTTCCGTCAAGCCAAGGTACAGGCCGCAGTGTCGACAGATCGGGTTTCATGATGTAATCGCCATAGCCTGCCGACCAACTGGTCGAGGCATAGCCATCGGGCGTTGCCATTTCCAAATCTGTCGCCAATAGATAGTTACAGCAATGCGTTTCATCATGGGCCATTTCCAAGAACGCCTCGGCATGAAAGCGTTTGCCCATAAGTCGTCCTTGCATATCAATGATGCAGGTTAAAACGGTGTCAATCTGTCTGCTTTCGATTTGCGCCTTTAGTTCTTCGAATGTCATTTTGTGTCCCTTGCGAAAATGTGTGGGCCATATGGCCCACACATAATTTATTTAATGTTACGCGCATTAGCCATAGCGATATGGCCGTCCTGCTTTTTGCATATTGGCATTGCGATTTCCTGAGTCACGCAAACTTAGTCTAACACCTTAATTGGGAAGGCCCTACATTGTTGTATCATCAAAGTTCAGTTGGCCGCGTTTGCGTAACGGTACAAAGACTTCATATTCGTTTTCTAATTTGAGGGTGTTGAGCAAATCCTGCCCCCGCAATTAAAAGACTTTATAAAAACCTGAATGCAGCGTTTCTGCGGGGTTCAGTCATCAAATCTAAATTTGGGCAAGGAAGAGAGGCTTTTTCTTAATGCCTCCCCCCATTTTTTTGAGACCATACGAAAATATGTGTCGTCAGCGGTGATTTGTAATGCCTTTACTGGTGCGAAGCTGTCGATCTTATAAATGTTCAAATCCAACGGCAGGCCAACAGAAAGATTGGCCTTTATGGTCGAGTCAAACGATACCATTAAAAGTTTGATGGAATCTTCAAAACTCATCTTTGGATCAAATGCTCTAACCAGAATAGGCCGTCCATACTTCGTTTCGCCAATCTGGAAGAACGGATTTTCTTCTGACACTTCGATAAAATTGCCCTCGGGATAGATTAGGTACAGGCGCATAGCACCACCTTTGATTTGGCCACCCAGAATGAAAGTCGCAGAAAAAGTGCTCTCGGCCTGTTGCTGTCCTCTGGCTGAGGTGTCGATAACTTCTGCCAAGGTTTGACTTACAGTTCGTGCAACCTGAAACATCGTTGGCGCTTCCAAGATGGACGGAGATCGTTCATCACGGACTTTTGTTTGCTCTGATAAAATGCTCACTACGGCTTGGCTGGTAGCCAAATTTCCCGCTGTGGTAAGAATGAGTTGTCGTTCACCAGGCACGTGCCACGAAAACGTCTTCGGGTATCGAGAAATGTTGTCGAGCCCACCGTTGGTTAGGGTGTCCGACATAAATACCAACCCGCGAGTTAATTTCAGGGCAACACAATACGACATTAGTTGAGGACCTTGCTTATTGCTGGTTGATCATTATACGCGTGGCGATCTCTTCTTCGCCATTGCCAAATCTGACACCCGATAACGGAATAACATCTGCATAGTCAAACCCTGTTGCGAGCTTTACATAGCGGTCATCAGGTGAAATGCCGTTTGAAATATCAAATCCCACCCAGCCCAATCCCTCAACATAAGCTTCGGCCCAGGCATGGCTTGCTTCTTGAACTCTATCATTTTGCATCATTAAATAACCACTTACGTAACGTGCGCTGAAACCTATCAGGCGCGCCACCGAAATGAAGGCGTGAACGTGATCCTGACAGACGCCCAAACCGATTTCCATCGCCATTTCGGCAGTGGTATTAATGTCAGTCTTACCCTTGGAATATTTTATATTGGCCAATGTCCGCGCTGATAATTCATGCAGAATTTCCAGGTCATTATTGTCATTGGCCTGAATGAAATGTCTCATATCTTTGGCCAACTGCCGCAAACGGGGGCCGGGCATGGAAAGCGCGGTGGGGTTCAAGAAAAGTGCTATGGGAAGATTGTTGTCATGCGCGCCAACTATGCCGTTCTTATCGGTAACATCAACATTCCCACGACAGATGATCTGCATGCGCTTGTTGTTAGAATGATGTCTGCATAGGTGGACTTTGTTGCCATGATAATCGACTGTCTCCATCACGATTGTGCCGCCGTCCACAATAATATCCCAATCAATGACCTGCTGCTGGGAATTGTCACGAGGTGTAAGGTGCAATCGCTGTACAACAGACTTTGGGGTTGTGTCATAGTCAAATATGGTCTGGTGATTTATTGAATGAATCATAGCTAATTCAGATTAAAGTCACTGGCGATAATTAAGCTCAATTGATTGTTCTTGACCAGATGATCGGTAATAAAGTGCCTCAGGTTGATTGCATGTATATTCTTTGACCGCTCATTTGTCAGGCCCAGACAAATCTCACGCGCCATGTCCAAACTCCTGTAATCGCGGCCGTAGAAGTTCGACAGGTCCTCAAGATTTGACCTTACCTCCTTGTAGCAAAAATTTATTGACCTTGGCATTCGCTCGTCAAAAATCAAAAAATTGGCAACACCTAAAGGATCCAATCGTCCTTTTTTCAGCCAATTGAATGAACGCCAACCCGCGAGCGATCGAAGCATAACTTCCCACTGACTTTGATCTTCGCTGCCACCTATCACCTGGGCAGTTGGCAACAATCGGTGATATTTTGCGTCTATAGTTCTGATTGTGTTGTCAGCCCTCTCAATATAAGTGCCGAGACGAAGGAAATTGAAAATATCGTTATGTAGCATTGTGCCGTAAAGTGCGCCTCGAAATAGCGAGCTGCCCTTTATGATGCCCTCAAGAATGATCGGCAGGTCATGTATATTCGCGGGTCGTTTCAATGCAGCCTCGCAGGCGATCCAGCTTTCATTCAGTGACAACCAGACTTCTTGAGTTAGGGAGGTTCGCACTGAGCGGCCATTTTGTCTGGCCTTTGACATCAGCGATAGCACGCTGTTGAAGTTGTCCCTGTCGCGAAGCAAAAAATTTATTACGTTTGTTGTTGAGAGGTCATCGTATTTTTCATGGAAAGTGGTGGCCGACCCACCATTTTCTACTATGGCAGTCCATTCCTCTATTCCACCATCCTCTCTTGATAACGCATGTTGCAACGCTGCCTGAATTTGGCGTGCAATATTCTCACTGCGTTCAAGGTATCGCGCCATCCAAAACAAATTGTCACCGTGGCGTCCGAGCATTTATGATCCTATTACCCAGGTGTCTTTGGTGCCGCCACCCTGGCTGGAGTTCACAACTAACGATCCCTTTTTGAGGGCGACACGCGTCAATCCGCCTGGCGTGACTTTTATGTTATCGGGCGACACCAACACAAATGGTCGCAAATCAACATGACGAGGGGAAAGACCAGCCTTGGTTAGAATCGGAACTGTAGAAAGTGCGAGGGTCGGTTGCGCAACATATTTTCCCGGGTTGGCCTTGAGTTTCCGGGCAAAGGCTGAGAGCTCGCGTTTGCTTGCAGCGGGGCCGACCAGCATTCCGTAACCACCCGACCCATGTACTTCTTTCACTACCAGTTCATCCAAGTGCTCAAGCACATACTTCAAATTGTCAGCCTCGGCGCAGCGCCAGGTTGGAATATTATCTAGAAGTGCTTTCTCTCCCATATAAAATTTTATAATTTCAGGAATATAGGAGTAAATCGCTTTATCGTCGGCAATGCCTGTTCCCGGAGC
>Ga0075480_10002906_pt1 | contig 11012 bp, 8 predicted proteins | sample DEB08_DNA_7_FD_81590 | JGI IMG/M metagenome (GOLD analysis project Ga0075480, IMG submission 81590) | Aqueous microbial communities from the Delaware River and Bay under freshwater to marine salinity gradient to study organic matter... | ecosystem: Environmental > Aquatic > Marine > Coastal ... | reverse complement strand
TGGGGCGATTGAAATCATCGATGATGCATATAATGCCAATCCGGCCTCTATGGCCGCAGCATTGGATGTATTGGCGCTGTCCAAAGCGAAACGCCGCGTCGCTATTTTGGGGGATATGCGTGAATTGGGGCCGAATGCATCAGCCATTCACGCGGGGCTTTATGACTTAACCGCGCTTCAAAACATCGATCTGGTCCACACTGTGGGACCGCATATGGCGGCCCTTCACAACAGGCTTGCAAAATCTCAACAAGGGTTGCATGCACGAAGCGCGCAGGATTTGCTTGGCGAATTGGAAAACACATTAAATGAGGGCGATTGTATCTTGATCAAAGCTTCGCTTGGCACGGGGTTGGGCGTGATCGTAAAGGCACTTTACGCCCTTGAAAAGACGCCGGTGCAGCCGGCAAATAAGGAGACCTGAATGCTTTATTGGCTCACAGCGCTATCGGATGGCGGTGACATCTTTAACCTGTTTCGATACATCACGTTTCGGGCGGGGGGCGCGTTTTTCACGGCATTGGTATTTGGGTTTTTCTTTGGACGCCCTTTGATTAATGTTCTGCGTCGGCGTCAGGGAAAGGGCCAACCTATCCGAGATGATGGTCCCGAGGGGCATTTTTCAAAGGCAGGCACACCGACAATGGGGGGGTTGCTCATCTTGTCGGCCTTGCTGACGGCAACATTGTTTTGGGCGCGACTTGATAATATATTCGTCTGGATTGTGATGCTTGTGACATTTTCCTTTGGATTGATCGGATTTGCGGATGATTACGCAAAGGTCAGCAAACAAAGCTCGGCGGGCGTGTCAGGGCGGGTTCGCTTGCTTCTTGGGTTTTTAATCTCTGGTATTGCGGCATATGTGGCGGCAGTAAGCCATCCGGAGGCGCTTCAATATAGACTTGCTTTGCCGGTTTTTAAGGATGTTTTGATCAACCTGAGTTTCCTGTTTATTCCTTTCGCGATGATTGTGATCGTTGGGGCTGCCAATGCAGTCAATTTGACAGATGGGTTGGATGGGCTTGCCATTATGCCTGTGATGATTGCCGCTGGCGCGCTGGGGGTGATTTCTTATGCTGTCGGGCGGAGCGATTTCACCGAATATCTTGATGTGCATTATGTGCCCGGAACAGGGGAGATCCTGATCTTTTGCGCTGCTCTCTTTGGCGGAGGTTTGGGATTTTTGTGGTATAATGCTCCGCCCGCAGCAGTCTTTATGGGGGATACGGGGTCGTTGTCGCTAGGGGGCGCTTTGGGCGCAATTGCGGTTGTCACGAAACATGAAATCGTTCTTGCGATCATAGGGGGGCTTTTCGTGGTTGAAGCCCTATCGGTGATCATTCAGGTCGCCTATTTCAAAGCCACGGGAAAACGGGTGTTCCTTATGGCTCCGATCCATCACCATTTCGAAAAGAAAGGCTGGGCCGAACCACAGATTGTGATCCGGTTTTGGATCATTGCGCTTATTTTGGCGATGATCGGTCTGGCCACGTTAAAAATTCGCTAAGCGTTCAGGCTTTACAGGCCCTTTGGGTCCAAATACTCTCAGGCCAATATTTCGATAAGAGATTGGGTTATAATGATCGCGGCATCTGGTGTAACTGGGGAAAAATACGCTGTATTGGGGCTTGGGCGAAGCGGCTTGTCCGCGGCGCAGTCGCTCATTGCTGGCGGTGCTAAGGTGGTTGTTTGGGACGATGGTGAGGCGGCGCGCCAAAAGGCGGAGGCGCTTGGGCTTTCTGTCACTGATTTGACGCGATTTTCGGATTGGCCTGCCATTGCAGGGCTGATTGTCAGTCCCGGTATTCCCCATCTTTACCCTGCACCCCATCCCGTGATTGCCGCAGCGCTAAAGGCGAATGTGCCCGTTGACAATGACATTGGTCTGTTTTTCCGTTCTTTTGCCGCATCGGATTGGACGGCGTTTGATACCCCGCCAAAGGTCATTGCGGTAACGGGTTCAAATGGAAAATCGACAACCAGCGCCCTTATTCATCACATTTTGCAAAGTGCCGGGCGTGAAAGTCAGTTGGCAGGTAATATCGGACGGGGGGTGATGGATCTGGATCCTGCCCGAAATGGGGAGGTGGTGGTGCTGGAACTTTCAAGTTATCAGACAGAACTGGCACGCGCCCTGACACCTGATATTGCGGTATTCACGAACCTTAGCCCTGATCATTTGGACAGGCATGGTGGGGAAGGGGGATATTTTGCGGCAAAGCGGCGCCTCTTTATTGAAGGCGGCCCAGATCGGGCGATCATTGGTATTGATGAAACAGCTGGCCTGTTTCTAGCCAATCAGTTGAGCATGGCAGCGCAAGATGATCGTGTGATCCGCGTGTCCTCAGGCCAAAAGCTATCAGGGCCCGGCTGGCAGGTTTTTGCCCGCAAAGGATTTTTGGCAGAGATGCGCAAAGGGCGGCAGGTGGCTTCAATTGATTTGCGCGCGATGGTCGGGTTGCCGGGAAGCCATAACCATCAAAATGCTTGTGCGGCCTATGGCGCCTGTCGCGCGCTTGGGATTGCACCCAAGGCGATTGAAAAAGCGATGCAAAGTTTCACAGGTCTGGCACATCGATCTCAGGTGGTAGGGGAGATCTGCGGCATTCGCTTTGTGAATGACAGCAAAGCGACCAATGTGGCCAGCGCTTTGAACGCATTGCACGCCTTTGAAAATATCCGCTGGATTTGCGGAGGTCTCGAAAAAGACGGGGGTCTAGGCGCGTTTTGCGGGCAGATGGGCACTGTGCGCAAGGCCTATGTTATTGGGCGTGAGGCAGCGCGTTTTGCGATGCAGTTGGAGTGTGAGACAGTGGTCACACATGTGATGGCTGAAGCTGTGCGCACGGCCTTTGAAGAGGCACAGGCCGGAGATACAATTCTTTTGGCGCCCGCTGCGGCAAGTTTTGACCAATACGATAATTTTGAGCAACGCGGGGATGATTTCATTGCCGCAGCAAAGCGGATTATCCAAGGTGGGCTGTGATCTGGGATTTTTGAGTATTTCTCAAAGGAAAAGTGCTGAGGCCGGTGCGGTATGGACCTGTGTAAGGGAGTTTTCAGTTAGGGTGACGCCTGAAGGTGCAAAGGGTCAGAAAAGGTCGTAAAGTAATTTTTTGAGCAATGTGCTGGGATTAAGTGCAGGTGGTTCATTGGTTTAGGTGGCCGCAGGAGCCTCTTTAATTTTGAGGACGTTTTAAGCCTTTGAATGTGATGTAAGATTTTTAATTGGATTTATTGAGGAGCAGTCGGAAAAACAATGACGGGACGTGAGGTGGATTTGGCCTATCGCGAAGATCGGCTTGTGGCGCTTTATGATGTCTTGAATTCTGGGCGCGCAGATCATGCGTATTACCGGCGGCTGTCCGCATCGTTATCGGGCCGTGTTTTGGAGGTCGGCTGTGGCACAGGGGCGGCGATTACGTTCATGGCGCGCGCGGGGCTTGAGCTTTATGGCTTGGATCCGGCCGCTGGTATGTTGTGTGTGGCACGACACAGAGATGGAGGAGATCTTGTATCTTGGCACGAAGGGACGATTGAACAATTCGGTGAAGATGGGCCTTTTGAGATGATCTTTATGACGGGTCATGCCTTTCAATGCCTGTTGCAGGACAACGAAATTATGTCGTTTTTTAAATGTTGCGCGAGGTTATTGAGCGAAAGCGGAATTTTAGCATTTGAAACACGCAATCCCGCACTGCGCCCTTGGGAGAGATGGGTGCCTGAGGTGTCAGAGGTAGAGGTGACATCCCCAACGGGTGAGCGGGTTAAAGTTTGGCATGACTTGGTTGAGGTCGATGATGATAAGGTGACATTTATTCAACATTATGCCTTTCAGGCGTCACGCGATGTGATCCGGTCCGCCTCAACCTTGCGATTTTTGGATTTGGATGCCTTGTGTCTATTTGGTCAGGCCGCGGGGTTGCGGTTGTCTTGGGTGCATGGGGATTTTGAGGGAAAGACATTTGAGAAGGGGGATCGCGAACTCATTCTTGGGTTTAAGAGATAAACAAACGCCGTTTATCTGTTTTCGCGAGGGCAATCATCGCGGCTCGGTTCAGCGAGGTTGTTTGAAAACACTGCGATCTTATTGCCATCAGGATCGCGCAGATATCCGACATAGAAATGCGCACCATAGGAGGGCCGAAAGCCCGGTTCCCCCTCTGACGTCCCACCATTTTTCAGCGCAGAAGAATGAAAACTTCGCGCATTTTTTTGCCAGTGCACTTCAAAGGCGATCATTTGTCCCTTGCCTGCCGAGGCCGGCTTTCCATTGAACGGTGCTTTGATATAGACATCGGGAAGCGGTGGCGCCATTTCGCTTGGCTTTGGCAGGCAATAGCTCAAGTCGCCATTGCCTTCTTTGAACAGCTGGTACCCAAGCGGGAGAAGGAATGCAGAATAAAACAGTTCTGCGCTTTCAATATTATTGCTGCCAAGGGTGACATAGGCGATCATTGTGATCATCTCCGAGAGTTGAATTTCAATAGACTGTATCAGGAAATTGGTCATCCGTGGCATGTTTTAGGCAGAAAACCACTTGTTTTTGTTGATGACAGAGATCTTTTTCTTTTCAAGAAGGCTTAATTTGAGTATCCTTTCGCCAAGAGTCCGATAACGGGCCGAGAGCAGGTAAAAATCAGGCAGGTCCAATGACGGAAATGGTCTATGGATCGGTGCCCGCGGCACGCGGCGAGCCGATCGTTTCTAAATGGTGGCGTACCATCGATAAATGGACGCTGTCGTCCATATTGATTTTATTTTCCATCGGGCTTTTGTTGGGATTTGCATCCTCTCCGCCGCTGGCAGAGAAAAACGGTTTTGGTCCGTTTCACTATGTTGAGCGGCAAATGTTTTTTGGAAGCCTTGCCTTTCTGGCTATGCTTGTGACTTCACTCATGTCCGTGAGCCTTGTGCGGCGTTTGGCTGTAATTGGCTTTGTCGCGGCACTTTTTGCAACTGCGTTATTGCCGATTTTTGGTACTGACTTTGGCAAAGGTTCCATTCGCTGGTATTCGTTAGGTTTTGCGTCTCTGCAGCCGTCGGAATTCCTGAAGCCCGGATTTATCGTTGTTTGCGCGTGGCTGATGGCGGCGTCCGAAGAAATCAATGGTCCCCCCGGTAGGCTCTGGTCTTTTCTTTTGGCGGTGAGTGTTGTCGTCATTTTGGTCTTTCAGCCTGATTTTGGTCAGGCCTCTTTGATCATTTTTTGTTGGGGTGTGGTGTATTTTGTCGCGGGTGCGCCGATTGCTCTTTTGATCTGTATTGCCGGAGCGGTGGTTGGGGCGGGAACCTTTGCCTATCGTGCTTCCGAACACTTTGCGCGGCGCATTGATGGGTTTTTATCCCCCGATGTCGACCCGCGAACGCAGTTGGGATATGCGACCAACGCCATCCAAGAAGGCGGGTTTTTAGGCGTTGGCGTTGGTGAGGGCGTTGTTAAATGGTCGCTACCTGATGCGCATACAGACTTCATCATCGCGGTTGCCGCCGAAGAATATGGTTTTGTTCTCGTCGCTCTGATCATCGCGATCTTTGCGGGGATTGTTGTTAGTTCTTTGGTGCGTTTGATGCGGGAACGGGACACATTTGCACGTTTGGCTGGAACGGGGTTGGTGGCCATGTTTGCGATACAGGCGGTTATCAATATTGGCGTTGCGGTGCGCCTTTTGCCGGCCAAAGGCATGACACTGCCGTTTGTAAGTTACGGTGGTTCCTCTTTGATCGCAGGGGGGATTGCAATTGGGATGCTTTTGGCCTTTACCCGCAGTCGTCCACAAAAAGATATTACGGACGTCATGGCGGGTCGACGTAGATGAATAAACAAAATCTTTTGGTACTGGCTGCAGGTGGGACCGGTGGACATATGTTTCCCGCTCAAGCTCTAGCGGAAGAAATGTTGCGACGCGGATGGCGGGTCAGACTGTCCACTGATGTGCGTGGCGCAAGATATACGCAAGGATTTCCCAAAGAAGTTGAAATTGACGTAAGTGCGTCTTCTACATTTTCGCGTGGTGGTATTCTGGCAAAACTGGCTGCCCCTTTCGTGATTGTGAGCGGGATTTTCACGACCATTTTCAAAATGCTGAAGGACCGGCCTTCGGTTGTGGTTGGTTTTGGCGGCTATCCAAGTATTCCGGCGCTGAGCACGGCAACTCTTTTGGGACTGCCGCGGATGATCCACGAACAAAATGGCGTGCTTGGCAAGGTTAATCAGCTTTTTGCGTCCCGTGTCCACAAAGTGGCCTGTGGAACATGGCCGACGGATCTGCCTCAAGGCGTAAGCGGAATGCACGTTGGAAATCCTGTGCGTGGGGCTGTGCTTGCGCGCGCAGCGGCGCCCTATATTCCACCGGGTGAGTATCCAATGTCTGCTCTTGTGATCGGCGGCTCGCAGGGTGCGCGCATCCTCTCTGATGTGGTCCCAGAGGCATTTGCGGGTTTGTCACCAGATATCTCCCAATTTCTTCGTATTTCCCATCAGGCACGTCCTGAAGACTTAGATCGAGTACGGTCATTTTATGCAGAGCACGGGTTAAGCGCGGAAGTTGAACCTTTTTTTGCCGACCTGCCACGGCGAATGGCTGAGGCGCAATTGGTGATCAGCCGATCGGGCGCATCTTCGGTGGCAGATATTTCTGTAATTGGCAGACCTTCGGTTCTTGTGCCATTAGCTGCTGCAATCCGCTCAGAACAACATGCAAATGCGCGTGGTCTTGTCGACAGCGGTGGTGCCATTCTGATGGATGAAAAGGATTTTAACAAAGACGCTTTGGGGCAGTTTTTGAACGATTTTTTTACCAATGCCCAAAATGCGCAAATGATGGCAGATCGGGCAAAGTCCTGTGGGCGTTTGGATGCGTCAACACGCCTTGCCGATGAAGTCACGGAATTGACAGGAAAGAAATAACCTATGAACGCAGCAACAAAGCTTCCCACCGATGTCGGCCCTATTCATTTTGTTGGGATCGGCGGGATTGGAATGTCAGGCATTGCTGAAGTGTTGCTCAACCTTGGCTATCAGGTTCAGGGTTCCGATCTGAAAGCGTCCAAAATTACTGACCGGCTTGCCGGTCTGGGAGCGACAATTTTTTTAGGCCAAAAGGCAGAAAACCTTCTGCATGCCGAAGTTGTGGTCATTTCCTCGGCAATTAAGGCCGGTAATCCGGAACTGGATCATGCGCGAAAAGTGGGGCTTCCTGTTGTGCGTCGGGCAGAAATGCTAGGCGAATTGATGCGCCTGAAATCAAACGTTGCGATTGCCGGAACGCATGGCAAGACAACGACCACGACGATGGTGGCGACTCTTTTGGATGCGGGTGCTCTTGATCCGACTGTGATCAACGGGGGTATCATCCATGCTTATGGATCCAATGCGCGATTGGGGCAGGGGGAATGGATGGTTGTGGAGGCCGACGAAAGCGACGGTAGTTTTAACCGACTACCTGCCACTATTGCGGTTGTCACCAATATCGACCCTGAACATATGGAACATTGGGGGGATTTTGATCGGTTGCGTCAGGGTTTCTTGGATTTTGTGTCCAATATTCCATTTTACGGCGTGGCAGTCTGCTGCACAGATCACCCTGAAGTTCAATCGCTTGTGGGTAAAATCAGCGACAGACGGGTGGTGACCTATGGTTTTAACGCCCAAGCAGACGTGCGCGCCATCAATTTGTCCTATAAGGGGGGTGCTGCGCAATTTGATGTGGCGTTGCAAGCAGAGGGCCGTATCTTTAAAAACTGCCGTCTTCCAATGACGGGTGACCATAATGTGTCAAATGCACTCGCTGCTGTGGCAGTGGCACGTCATCTGGGAATGAAAGAAGATGAAATCCGTGATGCTTTGGCAAATTTCAAAGGGGTGAACCGCCGCTTTACCAAAGTGGGTGAGGTCGATGGTATTACCATCATCGATGATTACGGCCACCATCCTGTTGAAATCGCGGCCGTGTTGCGCGCTGCGCGTCAGGCAAGCGATGGGTGCGTGATTGCGGTCCACCAACCGCATCGTTTCACAAGGCTAAGTAACCTGTTTGACGATTTCTGCACCTGCTTTAACGATGCAGATGTTGTTGCGATTGCAGAGGTATATTCTGCAGGCGAGGCCCCCATCACAGGCGCGAGCCGTGATGATCTTGTCAAAGGTCTGATCCAACATGGTCACAGACACGCCATGGCGCTTGAAAATGAAGAAGATCTTGCCAATCTCGTCAGAAACCATGCCAAATCGGGTGATATTGTCGTTTGCCTAGGTGCGGGAACAATCAGCGCCTGGGCGAATGATTTGCCGTCCAAACTTGTGTAATCTCTGCGACTTATGGACAGTTCAGGACTTCCTTGTAAGAGGTCACAACGCAGGCTCCGTCAAATCCCCTGCCGTTTGGACCAACAGCCACAATGATCAAATTGTCCGCCTTGGGGTAGACTGTGCGCATCCGCTCTGCGATGTCTTTGGCCATGGTGTTTTCGAACTCTTTATGAATGTTCGGCGCCTTCTTTGTATCGATGCCATCAAGCAAGAGTTGCAGTAAAATATAGGCGGATGTATCAACGTAGCTACTATTGTCTTTTACAGCGGAGGTGATATTGGCCCGCAAATCACTAAAGTCGCTCAAATCAGGCGCTGTGCGGTAGGTTTCATAAACCTCCCGTAACAGAAGCACAGCTTGGTCAAGCTTTTCCGCCTCAACCTCTCCGGCAATATGAAAAAGCCGCGTGGTTCTGTCATAATTGCTGATCCCGCCCTGAAATCCATAGCTGGCGCGCAATTGTGTGCGCATTGCTTCGAAAAGGGGCTTGCCGCCTGCTTGCGAAAAATATGAGAGCGCCAAAAAATCCTGAGCGTCTTTGCCATCTGACGTGGGCGGTAAGGCACCGATCAGCGCAAGCGTTGTTTTTTCGGCCTCAGGGACGTGCAAATAAAGCTTTCTGGGCGAAAAGTCAGCCTTTGCAGCAGACGATTGCATTTGCTTCCCTTTCGGCAAATTCCTAAGCAGTTGATCGATTGAACGACCTGCATCTTTTCGCGATATTGCCCCTGTCACAGAAATCTTGAGGTTTGATTGCGTGAATGTTTCTTTGTGCCATCGGCGCAGCATTGAGACATCGACAGCGGATATTTCACTGGGGTCTGCCAGATTTAAATAATCGTTTACCGGAACGTCCCCTAGGGTCGCCTGACGAACCACACGCCAGAGCAAATTCGGCGTTTGCGCATAGGTTCTTGCCATATTATCAGTGATTTGCTGTTTGATCCGTCCGATCCATTTTTCTTCAAAAATTGGTGTGTGCAGCATTTCTGATGCGGTCTGAATGACTTCTTCTCGGTATTCTTTTGGAAAACTCAACTGACCAAAGACATAATCGGCGGTTGGCATCAAACTGCCTGAAGAGTTCTTGTCATTGAAAGATTCCATCAATTCCATAGGTGTGATGTCAGCGGTCCCTCCGCTTAGTATGGCTTGGGCACCGATAAAGGGGACGGCCTTATTTGTGGTTTCTCTGTAGGCCCAATCCATTGGCCAGGCGATATAGATTGTAATATCTGTCACACCTTTTTCGTAAATCGGCATAAAGCTAAAGGCGTGACCGTCTGGGCTTGTTGTATTTATAACAACACGGTTTTCTTCATTTTTGCACCCGATAAGTGCGCAGGTGATGATGAAAATCAAGCAGTTGAAAAAACGCATTTAAATTACTCTTTCGATGGTGTTGCGCGTAGAATGATCTGACGCCCTGGTTGGTCAAAGTGTTTCAAAAGGGAGTTGATATCTTCAAGCGTGGTTTCGCTTGCTATTAAGCGCTCAATCTCAAGAGGGATATAAGTTTGCCGTTCAATTAAGGCCTGAATTAATTTTTCTCTGGCATAGGTATGGGGATCAATGATCCCATCAACGCCGGCAATATAGCGAGATTTTATCCGTTGAAAGCTGTCCTCAGGAATACCCTGTTCGATCGCTTGACGCCAAGCAGAGTCAAAGGCCTGTTGCAGCGACAAAAGACTGATACCGGTATCGGGTTCTGCAGAAAACTGAATATCGATTGTCGTTCTGTCCAGATAGTTTGCGTGTAACGAAAAATGACGCGCCGTAAAGCTGTCAAACCGCAAGGGACCGGCCAAACCACCGGGCAATCCAGAGTCTAAACATGAGATCAAAAGGTCCAGCTTAATCTGACAGATACTGGGCTCGGGGCAAAAAGGGGCGGACACCAATTTGCGGAAAATGATCCTTGGGCTGACGAGGTGGTCTATGCTCACATCCTGTTCAGTCTTCATAACATCCTTAGGCAGGCTTGGAACCTCTGTATCGTGGCTTTTGGCTGAAAAAGCTGGCAGCGAAAGGTCTGCTAGCGCGGCGTCCAAGCGCGTTTTATTTATTGGCCCATATATTACCAGAACCGCATCCTGAAGCCGATGCGTAGCGCTATGAAGCGCCTTTGCATCTTGGATGGAAAATTCTTCAATGTCCCTTGGTGCGCCTAAAATTGAACGCCCCCGGACGGATCCCTGAAAAAGCAATTTATCCAAACTGGCGTCCATTGAAAAATGAGGGTTTTCGCGCGCGCTGTAGTCATATTCGCGCAGGATGATTTTGCGTTCTTCTTCCATAAACTGTTGGTTGAGGGAAAAGGGTTCCAAAACTTTCAGAAGCTGATTGAGGTCGGATTGAAAACTGTCCTTTGTGCCAGTGACGAAATAGGCAACGCTTAAAAGTGTTGTAAAGGCATTGGAATGCCCTAAATCACCAAAATCGCTGTCTTGCGTGGCATTAAGCCAAGTGAGGTGTTCGACATAATGCATCAATCCTTCATTGTAAGGATTGTCTGCCTCACCATTTTGGAAAATTAGATGGGTATCTACCCGATCAGATGTTCTGTTTGGGATTAAATAGACAGCCTTGAGAGAGGGGAAATTGATCCGCACAACGGGATCGGGCATGTCTAACACAGGATCACGCATTGCAAGAAAGACAAGCGAGCCCGAAATAATGAGCCCAACACTGAAAATA
>Ga0075480_10002903_pt1 | contig 11019 bp, 9 predicted proteins | sample DEB08_DNA_7_FD_81590 | JGI IMG/M metagenome (GOLD analysis project Ga0075480, IMG submission 81590) | Aqueous microbial communities from the Delaware River and Bay under freshwater to marine salinity gradient to study organic matter... | ecosystem: Environmental > Aquatic > Marine > Coastal ... | reverse complement strand
GCCAGGATCACATCGCCGGGCAGCGAGATGCCGGACTCCTTCAGGCTGCGCACCGCGAGCCATGCGGCGACGAGGCCGGCCTTCATATCAGCGGTCCCACGTCCGGTGATGCGCCCGTTCTCGGTGGGCGGCGGGTACGGAACGCAGATCCAGGCCGCGAGGTCCCCGGGCGGGACGACAGCGGTGTGGCCGAGCAGCATGATCGAGGGGCCGGTAGCGGTGCCGGGCCAGCGGGCCACGACCCCGAGACCAGCGGTGCGCTCGACTTCCATGCCGGGGAAGTCGGGGCGAGCGGTGAGGGCGGGCAGGTCGAGGTCCCAGGTGTGCACTTCGAGGCCATCAGCGGACCAGGCATCGGCGAAGAAGCGCTGGGCGTCGAGTTCTGCCGGGGTTCCGCCGATGGAGGGGATCGCCACCACACGCTCGACGGCGCCGATCACCGATTCGGGACCGACGCCGTCGAGGACGTGGGGGTGGTTCATGGTCCGGTCGCTCATGGGTGGTCAGGTTACGCCGACCACGACCGGAGGTGTGCGGATGACTGTCGAGCTTGTCAGTCGTGCTGTGTGCTGTGGTGCTGCGCTGATCAGGCCTTGCCCAGGATGCGGGTCACCTTGGTGCCGCAGACGGGGCAGATTCCCTTGGCGAAGCGCCGGCCGTTGGTCTCTTCGACATTGCCGGTGAACTCGCGCTTCTCCTTGCACTTCACGCAGTACGCCTCACCTGTGTATGACTCGGCCATGGCCGTCCTTCCGTTCGCTCATCGAACTCCCCCGGGCGGGGTGTTCTCGCCGGGGCAGCCGGGTGGGCCACCCGGGGGACCGTCCTTGACGACCCGCTGACACCCTAGGACAGCCGAGGCGCCGATTCGCGCACCCGCACCCACCAAGGAGGCGTGTCATGTCCGAAAAGTACCAATATGTCGATTTTGGGCCGGCCGGGCAGGTGCGCGTCTCCGATCATGGGGGCGGAGTGGCGATGGTGACGCTGCACGATCCGCAGCGCCGCAATGCCATGACGACCGACATGACCGAGGCCTGGGGACATGCCGTGGAACACCTCGCTGAACGCGACCGCACGGGCGATCTGAGCGCTGTCGTACTGACCGGGAGCGGCTCGGCGTTCTGCGCGGGCGGCGACCTGGGCTGGATCGGGGCGAAGCCGGGAGCGAGCGTGAGCGACCTGCGCGATCGTATGGTGCCCTTCTATGCCACCTGGCTGTCGCTGCGGCGGCTGTCGGTGCCGAGCATCGCGGCGGTCAATGGCGTGGCGGTCGGCGCGGGCGCAGCGATCGTGCTCGCCTGCGATATCGCGATCGCGGGAAGCGGGGCCGGGTTCTCGGTGCCCTTCACCACGCTGGGCCTCCACCCGGGTATGGGTATCTCGTATCTGCTCCCCGCGACGGTCGGCCTGCCCGCTGCGCGCGATCTGCTGCTCACCGGCCGGCGCATCGATGCAGAGGAGATGCTCCGACTCGGAATCGTGTCGCGGGTGGTAGATGCCGATGACCTGGTGGACCAGGCGCTCTCGACCGCCCACGGCATCGCCGGGTGCGCGCCCATCGCGACGCGGCTGACCCGGGCGACGTTGATGCATCCACCCAGCGATCTTGACGAGGCATTGCGCACCGAGGGAGTGGTCCAGGCGGTGACCCTCGCTACCTACGACCTCGCCGAAGGCCTTGCAGCCGCGCAGGAACGGCGCGAACCAAGGTTCACCGGGTGCTGATTCGGAGAGAGAGAAACCCCCGGGTCTCGCGATGGATGCGTGCCTTCCCCTGACGCGCATCCACCCGTTATCCCGGGGGCCAGGCAGGGACGTTAGGCGGTGGCGCGGCCGTTGGTCAACGCATCTGCGGAAATCAAGTTTCCGGCCTGTGCACAAGGTGTTCATAGCCTTGGGAAAAACTGCGTATGAAGCGTGGATAGATCGTGGATGTCGGTGGGGATAGCGATCTACGACGCTCGGTGATGATGTCGCTGACGTGGGAAATTTCCATCCACGCCCTGTGGGTGAAAATTGGTGTCAAGCGAGAAGGTGCGACCGCGAGGCAGCGACGAGGGTGCGCACCGAGGTGTCGGTGTCCTCGGGCAGGGAATCCCATGGCCACCAGCGTAAATCGAGGGATTCCGCGCTACGGATTGGCTCCGCATCGACAGGCGCCAGGGCGCACCACTGGACATCGAGGTGGTCCAGGGACGTGCGTGTGCCATCGGCTGCGCGGCAGGTCACCTGATGGCGATCGAGGCGCACGGGTTCGCCCAGCATGCGCAGGTCGGCGATCCCGCCCTCCTCGCGAGCCTCGCGTTCAGCAGCAGCTAGCAGTGAGGCATCGGACGGCTCACAGTGCCCGCCGGTCTGCAACCAGCGGCCGACCGTCGGATGCAAGGTCAGCAGCACCCGCTCACCGGTCGGATCGATGATGAGGGCGCTGGAGGTCAGGTGTCCGCCACGGCAGGAGCGCCACATCGCGTCGTCATGTCGAGCCAGGTGGTCGAGGTAGTCCCGGCGCAGCGACTCCTGTCCCTCATCGGGGGCCGTCCAGGCCTGGAGGACACTCGTCGCATCCGCGTGCAGGGGTGCGCTCACTCCGTGTTCTCATCGGGGGAGTCGGTGTCGTCGCTTCGCCCGAGGGCGTCGAGTTCCGCGCTCAATTCCGCATCCATGGCACCGCGGGCGAGGAAGGCGGCCGGGTCGTCGAGGTCTTCGCGGGTGGGCAGGAGGTCGGGGTGGGCCCAGAGCCCGTCGCGAGCGGTGGTGCCACCGGACTCGCGCAGGCCCCGCCACACGTCGGCCGCCTCGCGCAGGGATCGCGGACGAAGTTCCAAGCCGATCAGGGAGGCGAAGGTCTTCTCCGCCGGTCCGCCGGCGGCCCGGCGTCGACGCATCGTCTCCGCGAGCGCATCGGCGGCCGGAAGTCGCGCTCCGGCGGCCTCGTCCACGACATCGGCGACCCAGCCCTCGACGAGGGCGAGCAGGGTTTCCAGGCGTGCAAGTGCTGCCTGTTGCTCGGGGGTGTCGGCGGGTGTGAAGGCGTCCTCGCCCAGCAGTTCGCTTAGTTTGCCGGGATCGCTCAGGGCAGTCGGGTCCAGTCCCCCCATCGCCTCCTGGAGTCGATCGGTGTCCAGATGGATGCCGCGGGCGTAGGCGTCGATGGCGCCAAGCAGTCGTGCGCGCAGCCAGGGCACGTGGGCGAAGAGCCGCTGATGGGCCGCCTCGCGCAGCGCGATAAAGAGGCGGACCTGATCGGCATCGATACTGAGGTCCTCCGTGAAGGCGGCGATGTTCGCCGGGACGAGGGTGGGAACGTGGTCCTCGGTGAGAGGGATTCCGATGTCGGAGGAGCACAGGACATCGGCTGCGAGCGCGCCGAGTCCCTGGCCGACCTGCATCCCGAACATGCTCGCGCCCATCTGTTGGGCCATACCCATGAGCGGGCCGAGCATCGCCATGGCTTCGGGTGGCACGCCACCGGGGAAGGCATCACGCAGCGGCTCGGGCAGGTCCATCTCGGAGAACTTGCTGGGGTCGGTGAGGTCCTGCATACCGCTGGAGGTCACCGAGGCGACATGTTCGGCGATGGGTTCCACGATCGCCTGCCAGGCGGGCAATGTCGACTCCAGCCAGGTCGACCGGCTCCAGGTCGCGGCCTGCGCTGCCGCACGGGGGAAATCGGTGGCCTCGTCGAGCCATGTTTCGGCCAGTTCGACCGCGGCACGCGTTGCCTCGGACTCGGCGCCGCTCACCCCGGGATCTCCGGCGGCCGAGATGCCTTGGCGGGCCGTGCTGATCGCGAGATCCCAGTTCACCGGTCCGGTGGCCTGACCCCCCGACTGCATCATGGCTCCGAGCTGCTGCAGCATCGCGCCGAGGTTGGAGAAGTCGAAGGGATTGCTCATAGTGTCCACGGTAACGCTCGGATGCCCGGAAGGCTTCCCGCGTGAGGGGACCCGTGGCCAGGCAGGTCTGATGCAGGCCGCGTATCCTGAGCCAGGAGTGATTGGTTCTCGCCCGTAGTCAGGAGGATGGCAGACGTGTCGGCAATGCTGTGGTGGCTCATCCCGCTGGGAGCGACCCTGATGGCTTTGGTGTGGGCTGCGTGGCGCAGTCGCCCCGAGCGCGCCGTCGACATGCACACCTCCATCAGCAACCGTGCCCGCTTCGATGCGGCGATGAACCGACCGATGGCGCGTCCCGCTCCCGAGCAGACCGCTCGAACCCGCGGCCGTCGCTCGAGCGGTGATCCGGTCCACCGCTACCGTGGCAACGCCACGCCTCCCTCGCGGGGCAACCAGCCCGCGTGACGCCGAGCATCGAGCCGTCAGCGCAGGAGACCCCTCGGCGTCGTCGGATCTCCACCCGCGCGCGCAACACACTGATCTCGCTCGGCGTCGTCATCGTGTTGGCCGGTGTGGCCGCGCTGCTCCCGGTTCCCTTCATCGTGGTGTCACCCGGCCCGACGTTCAACACCATCGGCGATGTCAACGGCACCCCACTCGTGGAGATCTCCGACACCGAGGTGTTTCCCACCGACGGACACCTCGACATGACGACCGTGCGCGAATCGGGTGCGCCGCGCAGCCCGTTGACGGTGTACCAAGCGCTGGCCGCCTGGATAGACCCCGAACGAGCCGTGCTGCCGCGCGAACTGCTCTATCCCGATGACATCAGCGGGGAGGAGGTCACCCAGCGCAACGCGGTGCTGTTCTCCACCTCGCAGTCCTATGCGATCGCGGCGGCGATGGGTGTGCTGGAAAAGCCCGTCATCGCCGATCCGGTCGTGACTGCGGTCGTGGTCGGGGCACCAGCGGACGGGATCTTGACGGCCGGCGAGCAGATCCTCGCTGTCGACGGATCCGTAGTGAGCTCTCCGACGGATGTCGGAGATGCGGTGCGGGCGAAGCCCATCGGATCGACGATCACGTTCACCGTGATGCGTGATGGTGAGGAGACCGATCTCGAGGTCGTCAGTGCGCCGAATCCGGATGACCCGGCGCTTCCCTATGTCGGTATCACGATCGGGCTGCTCTACTCCGCGGAGTTCCCCATCGAGTTCACGCTCTCCGATGTGGGCGGGCCGAGCGCGGGCCTGATGTTCACCCTCGCCATCGTGGACAAGCTGACCCCTGAGTCACTCACGGGTGGCGGGTTCGTCGCGGGCACCGGCACGATCGACCCGGAGGGCAATGTGGGCCCCATCGGTGGCATCCGCCAAAAGCTCGCGGGAGCTCGGGGTGCCGGCGCGACGATGTTCCTCATGCCGGTCGATCACTGCGAGGAGGCTGCCGGTCACATTCCGGGCGGCCTCACCGTGACCCCCGTCTCGACCGTCGGTGAGGCCCTCGAGGCCCTTGCCGCCTGGCAGGCTGGTGCGGAGCTTCCGGCCTGCCCCGTCGGGTAACCCCGGCGTTCGTAACGTAAGTTGTTGACGTGACCACCGAGACACCAGCTCCTGCCGCTGCGCCCCGGCGTGGACGGGTGCTGCTTCTCACGATCATCGTGCTCGTCCTCATCGTCGTCGGGTTCGTTATCTTCACCGGCTTCTACACCGATTGGCTGTGGTACGAGTCGGTGGACGCGACGAGCGTCTATACCGTCACCCTCTACACCCGCATCATCATGTTCTTCGCCTTCGGGGCCACGATGGCCTTCATCATCGCCGGCACGATGTGGTTGGCCTATCGCTTCCGTCCCGCCATCACGTCCCTGACGCCGGAGCAGGCCAGCCTCGAGCGTTACCGGATGGCGATCGAACCTTTCAAGGTCGCTGCCCTGGTCGTCATCCCCTCCGTGATCGGGCTGCTCGCGGGCATCACGGCCTCCTCGGAGTGGGCGAACTTCCAGCGCTGGCGCAACGCCACCGAATTCGGGATCACTGATCCGCAGTTCGGCCTCGACGTGTCCTTCTACACCTTCACCTATCCGTTCCTGCGCTTCGTCCTGGGCTTCGCCTTCGCTGCGATCATCCTGGCGCTGATCATCGGCGCGCTCGTGCACTACCTGTACGGCGGCCTGCGGCTGCAGCCCAAGGGGGATCGGGCGAGTGTCGCCGCTCAGGCCCATCTCTCGGTGATCGTCGCCGTCTTTCTGCTGCTCAAGGCGGCGGCCTACTGGCTGGATCGCTTCGGTCTTGCCATCAAGAGTGAACCGCTCGTGCAGGGCTTCACCGGGTTGACGTACGTCGACGCGAACGCCGTGCTTCCGTCGCTGACCATCCTCACCTTCGTCGCGCTTCTTGTGGCCGCCCTGTTCGTCGTGAATATCTTCGTCCGCAACTGGATCCTGCCGCTGATCGGTCTGGGATTGCTCATCCTCACCTCGGTCATCATCGGCGGTGTCTATCCCGCGATCGTCCAGCAGTTCCAGGTCCGCCCGAGCGAACTGGTGCGCGAGCAGCCCTATATCTCGGAGAACATCACCGCGACACGCGATGCCTATGGCATTACGGACGCCGAGGTCCAGGATTACCCCGGTTCGGTGACGCCTCCCACCGAGGAGGTCATCCAGGCCAATGCCGGAACCCTCGACAACATTCGACTGCTCGATCCTGCGCTCGTGTCGACCACGTACAACCAGTTGCAGCAGATCAGGTCGTACTACTCCTTCACCGACAAGCTCGACGTCGATCGCTACGACCTCGAGGACGGCCAGCGTGGCGCGGTGGTCGCGCTCCGCGAGATCGACATCAACTCTATTCCCGCGAACCAGCAGAACTGGGCGAACAACCACGCCGTATACACGCACGGCTTCGGTTTCGTGGCTGCGTACGACAACACCGCTCTTTCCACGGGTAATCCGGACTTCTTCGAGTTGGACATCCCGCCGGAGGGAATCCTCGGCATCACCCAGCCGCGCATCTACTTCGGTGAGTTGTCTCCGGACTTCTCCATCGTGGGCGCCCCTGAGGGTGCGCCGCAGATCGAACTCGACTACCCCGATGATGCGAGTCCGACAGGTCAGGTCAACAACACCTACACCGGTACGGGCGGTTCGCCGATCGGATCGATGTTCCAGCGGATCTTGTTCGCGACGAAGTTCCAGGACACCAATATTCTGCTAACGGATCTGATCAACCCCGAGTCCCGAATCCTGTGGGATCGCGATCCGCTGACCCGTGTGCAGAAGGTCGCACCCTGGCTGACCCTCGATCAGGATCCCTATCCGGCGGTGGTCGATGGACGGATCGTCTGGCTCGTGGATGGATTCACGACATCGAATGAATACCCGTACGCATCTCGAGTATCCCTATCTGAGGCGACCAGCGACTCCATCACCGTGCGTACCGGGTCCGCCGCGCTCGGCCCACGGGACGACCTGAACTATATGCGCAACTCGGTCAAGGCCACCGTCGATGCCTATGAGGGCACCGTGACGCTCTACGCCTGGGATGAGTCCGATCCGATCCTGCAGACCTGGCGCAAGGTCTACCCCGGCATCGTGCAGGACCGCTCGGCGATGCCCGCGGAGATCGAGGCGCACGTGCGCTATCCGCAGGATCTGTTCAAGGTTCAGCGCACGATCATGACGCGCTACCACGTGACCGATCCGGCGACGTTCTACAACGGCACCGACTTCTGGATCGTTCCCTTCGACCCGACTCAGGCGATCCAGCAGTTCCAGCCGCCCTACTACCTCACCCTGCAGATGCCTGGGCAGACCGAGCCGGCATTCTCGCTCACCACGACCTTCGCCCCACAGCGACGACCGACGCTCGCGGCATTCATGGCGGTGGACTCTGCGCCGGGGCCGGACTACGGCAAGATCCGGGTGCTGCAGTTGCCGTCGAACACCACGATCCCGGGCCCGACCCAGGTGCAGAACAACTTCGAGGCCGATCCCGAGATCGCCTCCCAGTTGTCGCTGCTGCGCCGCGGTGGTTCCGAGGTCGATCTCGGCAATCTGCTGTCCCTGCCGTTCAATGACGGGTTGCTCTACGTCGAGCCGGTCTACCTGCGTGCGGCACAGGACGGCTATCCGCTGCTCCGCAAGGTCCTGGCGGGATATGGCGGCAATGTTGCGCTCGCCGACACCCTGGATGAGGCGCTCGCGGCGGTCTTCGACTCGGATCCGAACCCGACTCCGGATCCGACTCCGACCCCGGACCCCGAGCCCGGGCCGACTCCGACGCCGACTCCTGATCCTGACGTCGATCCGCTTGTGGAGCTCCAGCAGGCGTTGGCAGATGCTCAGGCGGCCTACGATCGAGGACGCTCAGCGCTGGCCCGTGGCGATTTCGCCGCATATGGTGAGGCGCAGGCCGACCTCGAGGCTGCGCTGCGCCGGGCGGCGGATGCCGAGGCACGCCTGACCGGCGGGGGCCAGGTCGCCTGATCGGTTCAGGTCGGACAGGCACTCCAGCGACCGACCCCGGCAGCGCGAGCTGCTGTGTCGGCGGCGATGAATTCGGCTTGCCAGGCGTAGTCCGCTGCGTAGGTGACCTCCTCGGCAAACCCGCCGGTGATGGCCGCGAGATTGAACAGCGTCAACTCACCTGAGGGCGATTCCACCCAGACATAGGCCAGTGTGCGGTCGTAGCGGTCGGTCACTCCCTGCGTGGGATCGAATTCGAGCAGCACGCGGGCGCCGTCAAGAAGTTGTTTGGCGAAGTCGCTCGCCTCGGGTCCGAAGCACTCCACCGGCCTGCCCGGTGCGACGGTTTCGGGGGTGTCGATTCCGATGAGACGAACACTGATGTCTTCGCGCTGACCATCGACGAGGACGCGCACGGTGTCACCGTCGACGACCCGAACGACACTCCCCGACAGTGTCGGCCCCTGCGGACTCAGCCCCTGATCGACGCGCGACTGATCTGGGCTGTCGGCTGAGCACGCGGTCACGGCCAGGGCGAGGAGAGCAAGACCTACGGTGGCGCGACTCCTGATCCCCCTGAGCATGGGTCCACCGTAGTAGACCCGTGCCGGTCCTATCGCTGTCGTCGTATCGCCGATACCGTGGTCGTCGATGTCCACTGTTGCTGCCCGCATGCATCGCGATCTTGTCATCTCAGCAGTCCTGCTGGTGTTCACGCTCGCCGCGGCGAGCGGCGGCATCGACGTGGTGGCCTATCTACGCTACGACGTCTTCGTCGCCAATCAGACCGGCAATCTGGTCATCATCTCGCTAGGGATCACACAGGGGGATAAGTCCGATCCGGTCCTCCCCAGCCTGGTGAGCCTCATCGCTTTCATGCTCGCGGTGTTCGCCACGGCTGCCATGCGGCGATGGCTCACCGGTCGTGGCTGGACCGATCAGAAGGTGCGTCACCGTGCACTCATGGTCGAGGCCATCATGCTCGCGATCGCAGCGTTGCTCATCCTGATTCACGCAGATGACAACGTCCAGGTGCGCTACGGCGTGATCGCGTTGCTCGCCATCAGCCAGGGTATCCAGGCGGTCGTACTCGTCCGCGCGCTCGGTGTTGCAGTGCAGACCGTGGCGATCAACGGCCCCCTCGTGTCGACGTTGAACATGGCGGCGCAGGGCCAGCGTTATCGAGCCTTGGTCGCGGGTGCTGCACCGCTTGGCTACGCCTTCGGCGCCGGGGGAGGAGCGCTGCTGCAGATCGTCTCCTCGGGCCTCACCCTCGTTGTCTCGGCGAGTTTCGGGATAGCAGCGGTGTTCCTCGGCCAGTGGTATCACGACCTCGAGGCGAAAGTGAACGCGCTGGATCCACCGACGGAGACACCCGGGCCCGGCGGATAGGGTCTGGGCCATGTCGAAGGTGCTGTCATCACTGCCGGTGGGCGAACGCATCGGCCTTGCCTTCTCGGGTGGCCTCGATACCTCGGTGGCGGTGGCGTGGATGCGCGACAAGGGCGCCATTCCCTACACCTACACCGCCGACATCGGGCAGTACGACGAACCCGATATCGGCTCGGTCCCCGGGCGGGCCATGGCCTACGGCGCGGAGGCCTCGCGGCTTGTCGACTGTCGGGCTGCGCTGGTCGAAGAGGGCCTCGCGGCGATCGCCTGCGGCGCCTTCCACATTCGCTCTGGTGGCCGGCAGTACTTCAACACGACGCCGTTGGGTCGCGCGGTGACCGGAACTTTGCTCGTGCGCGCCATGCTCGAGGATGGCGTGGGCATCTGGGGTGATGGCTCGACCTACAAGGGCAACGACATCGAGCGCTTCTATCGCTACGGATTGCTGGCCAATCCTGATCTGCGGATCTACAAGCCGTGGCTCGATGAGCAGTTCGTCGCCGAACTCGGTGGACGGGCAGAGATGTTGCAGTGGTTGGCCGAGCATGATCTGCCCTACCGGGACAGCACGGAGAAGGCGTACTCCACGGATGCCAACATCTGGGGCGCGACCCATGAGGCGAAGACTCTCGAGCACCTCGACGTCTCCCTCGAGATCGTCGAACCGATCATGGGCGTTTGCTTCTGGGACCCTTCGGTCGTCATCGACACCGAGGACGTCACCATTCGGTTCGATCAGGGCCGACCGGTGGCCATCAATGGGACGACCTTCGATGACGCGGTCGCGTTAGTCGATGAAGCGAATGCGATCGGTGGGCGCCATGGCCTAGGAATGGCGGACCAGATCGAGAATCGCATCATCGAGGCAAAGAGTCGCGGCATCTACGAGGCACCGGGGATGGCACTGCTGTTCATCGCCTATGAGCGGCTCGTGAGCGCGATCCATAACGAGGACACCATCGCGAATTACCACGCGGAGGGCCGTCGGCTCGGGCGGTTGCTCTACGAGGGGCGCTGGTTGGATCCGCAGGCGCTCATGCTGCGTGAGTCGTTGCAGCGCTGGGTGGCGTCGGCGATCACTGGTGAGGTTGTGCTGCGCCTACGCCGTGGCGACGACTACTCGATCATGGATACGCGTGGTCCGGCGCTGAGCTATCACCCGGACAAGCTGTCGATGGAACGCGTCGAGGACGCCGCCTTCGGGCCAAATGATCGAATCGGCCAGTTGACGATGCGCAACCTCGACATCGCGGATACGCGAACGAAGCTGGAGATGTATGCCGGGCAGGGTGTGCTCCTTGGGGGGCAGGCGGATCT
>Ga0075480_10002898_pt1 | contig 11027 bp, 7 predicted proteins | sample DEB08_DNA_7_FD_81590 | JGI IMG/M metagenome (GOLD analysis project Ga0075480, IMG submission 81590) | Aqueous microbial communities from the Delaware River and Bay under freshwater to marine salinity gradient to study organic matter... | ecosystem: Environmental > Aquatic > Marine > Coastal ... | reverse complement strand
TCATGAAGTCAATTTGAGCCTCGTCGTAAATTCCTTCAGCGATTTTTCCTTCGCATCTCTTCTTACAGAAAACCATTGAACGGTTAACTAAGTTACCGATGTTATTGATGAAGTTTTTATTTACCTGAGTGAAGAAGTCTTCCCAGCTGAAAGCTGTATCTTGTCTTTCAGGTCTGACTGCTAATAGGTAGAACCTCCATAGGTCTACATCAATTCCAGATTTGAAAACATCTGAACCAAAGACACCAACATTATTGGATTTTGAAAACTTAGTATCTTCGTAGTTTAAGTATTCAATTGAGCTTAGATGATGGACCTTCGTCCAGTTTTCTGAAGATGAAAGCTGTGTCGCAGGAAAGATAACCGAGTGGAATGGAATGTTATCCTTGGCCATGAATTGGTATAGCTCAGTATTTTCTGGATCTTTCCACCAATCTTCCCACGTATCAGGAAAAGCTCTTCTTGTTATTGATATGTAGCCAATTGGAGCATCAAACCAAACGAAGAAAACCTTATTTTCAAATCCTTCTTTTGGGACTGATACGCCCCATTTTAAATCGCGTGTAATAGCTCTTGGTTCAAGACCTCTTTTCATCCAAGACTGAGTAGTAGTTTTCGCGTTATTTGGCCAAAAGCCTTCTTCGATAGCTTTATTCTGAAACTCTTCTAGTTCGGCACTAACTGTTGGTAGATCCAGATAGAGATGTTTAGTTGTTTTTAAAACTGGCTTAGTACCGTCGAGAGTACAAACTGGATTAACTAATTCTGTGGGAGTCAATAGAGCCTGACATTTATCGCATTGGTCACCACGAGCTTTATCATATCCACATTTAGGGCAGGTCCCTTCGATGAATCGATCAGCGAGAAACATATCCAGCTTTTCGTTGTAGTATTGCTCAGTATCTTTTTCTATGAAACGTTCTTGAGGAATAGACTTAAACATTCCCTGAACGATCTCAGTGTGTTCTGGGTTTGAAGTTCTACCAAATGCATCAAAAGAAATATGGAAATCTTTATAGATAGCTTTGTGGATTTCATGATACTTATCACAAATTTCTTTTGGCGTTAGTTTTTCTTCTAAAGCCTTTTTCTCAGTTGCAGCTCCGTATTCGTCGGTACCGCAAATATACAAAGTTTCGTAGCCAGCAGAACGTGAATACCTTGCATAACAGTCAGCTGAAAGAACACAGCCGATAATGTTGCCCAAGTGAGGCTCATTATTTACATATGGTAAAGCAGAAGTTATTAAACGTTTCTTAGACATTTGAAATCCTTTAAAGTATTTGCAGTGATAAACTTTTCCGGAAGATTACAGACTTTCTAAGAAAGGTCAATATGGAATGTATAATTATTCAGTTAAAGTCTTTATTTAAAAGCGAGATTACGGCCTTCTTTGACGAGACGGTCTACTTGTTCAGCTTCTCTGTTTATGTAGTCTTTTACGGCTTCACCAAGTTCATGTTCTGGTAGTAGGTGGGCGCTATATGTGTATGAAGGAATGAAACCTCTTTGAATTTTGTGTTCTCCTTGAGCTCCAGCTTCGAAAAGAACTAATTTATTTTCAATGGCGTACTCTATTGGTTTGTAGTAGCACAGATCGAAGTGAAGATTTGGAATATCTTCGGTACTTCCCCAGTAACGACCAAATAAGGCATTCCCTTTTTGGAAATTCAGAGTTGCGGCAATTGGAGCTTCATTTTTATATGCAACAAACAAGACAATGTCTTCTTGCATACTGGAAAATATTTTTTGAAAAAAGGCTTTTGTCAGATAATCAGCAGACCATTTCTTATCAATCGTTGAAAGATAAAAGTCATACATTAACTCGGCGTAATTAGAGATTTCAGATTTTTCTATTCGTCTAATTTCTATATTTTCTTGCTTAAGGAGTTTTCTTTCTCGACGAATTTCTTTTCTCTTTTTTTGTTTTAGTTCCATCAGGAAGTCATCAAAGTTATCATAACTGTTATTGTGCCAATGAAACTGATAAGTCTTACGAATTGTGAATCCTTCCTTTTCATAACGCTGCAGATTTTGTTCCTCAATAAAGAGAAAATGAATTGTAGATAGATTTTCTTTTTCTGCAAACTTTTTCACTTCTTCTAGAACTTTGGAATGTATTGCTTTTTTAGAGTCTTCTTTACATAAAATTTTGGGTCCTGTAGCCGGCGTGAATGGGACGGCTGAAAGTAGCTTTGGATAATACTGTAATCCAGACTTTTGCCAGGCATCAGCCCAGGCCCAATCAAAAATATACTCCCCATAAGAGTTTGTTTTGAGATACATATATGAGGCGGCTATTAATGATTCTTTATCCCAAATTGTTATGAATAGCGGATACCAGCCAGTTCTTTTCCCAATGGATCCACTACTTTCTAGAGCTTCTAGGAAATGATAAGATGAAAAAGGGAAGTTCTTGGGTTGAATTGATTGCCATTGATCTCGCTCAATTTCAGAGATCGAATGATAAAGTTTGACTGTCATTTTATTTTGTAAATACCACGATTGCTATAACGGTTATCACTACAAGAATTATTATAGCTAATATAAACAAAAATGTATGATTTGAAGATTTCTTTTGAGAACGCTCTAAGGATTTTTTAGCTTGGCTTCCAGAAGAGGATTTTTTATTCTTTTGTCCAATCCTTACCTTTTTAATTAATGTTTGAACTTCTTGCCATGAGTTTGGTCTTTTTTTCGGATCGGTTGCCATCATGATTGAAATGAGTTTACACATTTCTCGGCTTAACTTTGGATTATATGTTTTAGGGCTCTCAGGAGTGTCTTGAAGTTTTATAGACATAACTTGAGTTGAAGAATCACTACCTTCAAATGGTGGACGACCAGTGACCATATGATAAAGAGTTGCACCCAAACTGTAAATATCCGACCTAAAATCGAGGTCTTTCTTACCTCTTGCTTGCTCAGGACTCATATAATAAGGTGTCCCCATGACTATTCCTACTGCAGTAATTGCCATGTCACTATCCATATTTTTGGCGATTCCCATGTCCATGAGGTGGAATTTACCTTTTGAGTCGATCATAAAGTTTGCTGGTTTTAAGTCTCTATGAATAATTTTGTAATCATCCCAAGCATGTTCTAAAGCATCAGCTATGGATTCACAGACTTTTAAAGCTTCTTTTTCAGTCAGTTGACCTTCCTGATTGATTTTATCTTCAACTGTTATCCCTTCTATGTAACTCATAGCTAAGTATGCACCATCTTCAAATTCACCAGCTTCTATGGCTGTTACGATGTTTGGGTGATTTAGCTTTGCGAGGTTTTTGGCTTCTTGGACAAACCGAAGTTTGTCTTCTTCATCACTTAAGTTTTCTTTAGGGATAATTTTAATTGCAACAAGTCTATCAATGCCAACTTGTCTAGCTAGGTGGACTTCGCCCATGGCTCCTTTACCAAGCCATTGTTCAAGGATAAAACTATTTACCTTTGTTCCCAGGTTGTAGGTAGGTGCAGGAATTTTAACTTTGCGTTTGCACGATGGACAGGTAACTTCCAATCCAATGAAGTCATCGCCGCATGCAATTTTTTGAAAACAATGCGGGCAATGCAATTTAATCTTGACGTGCATCTAATAGCCCAATAAAATCAACACTATGATTATGAATATAGTGAAAAGTCCGATTTGGCCATTAAAGAGCTGGATAAAATAAGAAAAAGAGAAATTTTTCTGCGAGATTTAAATAAAAAGCGCGAATCTAATAGTGACACCTGAGTGAGGAGTACATATGCAAGACATGAATAAACTGGTCAAGAAGATTCTTGATGGTGATAAAGAAGCTTTCAAAGAAGTAGTGAAAGCTTACGGACCTTCCATGCGTGTTTACCTCACAGGGCGCTTGTCAGATAGATTGGCGGTGGATGATTTAATGCAAGAGATCTTTGTCGCAGTTTTCTGGAATCTTAAAACCTATGATGGCAAGTCCGATCTAGGAGTATGGATCCGAGCTGTAACTAGGAACAAGCTTATGAGCTACTTGAGAAGTCATTACAGTCAAAAGAACTCTGTAAATACAATGAAAGTGAAGATTGAAGAAGCACTTACTGCAGAATTAGAAAACTTTAACCCCAATGAGAATGTAGTTATTGAAAGGTTAAAAGAGTGTATTTCCAAGCAGAGAGATTTAGCTTCTGAACTTATAAATGCCAGATACTTTGAAAATGAATCGGTAACTGGAATGGCGGAGAGGATGGATACAACGGTTTCTGCAATTAGCTCAGAACTTTACCGAATTAGAAAGCAATTGAAGATGTGTATTGAAAAAGGAACAGACTTATGAAACCTGAATACAGGGAGTTAATAGAGCTCTACCTTCAGGATTCCTGCAGTGAAAAGCAGCTAGAAGAAATTTTAGAACTTGTAACCAATGATGAGAAGTTTAGGCTTGAGTTAGCAGAGGCTGGAAGGATACAAGGACTTCTTAGTGCTGTGCACGATAGCTCTTACGATAACTTATCTCAGCGAGTTTTAAGGTCTGCAGGTGATTTGGATGAATCTTCTCTGGAAGATAAAATTTTTGAAAAATTATCTCTGGTTGAACCAGCTGAAAAGCCTAAAAACAAAAAGTTTAATTTTGTTCTGTGGACAGCAGTTGCAGCTCAAATTGCGATCATTTTTATCTTGTTTGGCATAAAAGAGCCAGTAAAGAATGAACAATCTCTAGCATCATTATACTCAGAAGGTGGTCAGGCTTATTTAATTCGAGATGGAAAAGAAATGCCAATAGATGCATCCCTACGTTTAAGAAATGGTGATTCGATTCGCGTCGAAGAGAAAGGCGATGTTTCAATCACTTGGAATGACTCCACAGTCATGCAATTTAAAGAAATGTCCCAAGTAAGCTTTTCAGTTGTTGATGGAGCCAAAAAAATTGAGTTCGAAAAGGGAACAATGCAGGCGAAAGTCACACCTCAGTCTCAAGGGAAGCCTTTGGTAATTGAAACGCCAAACTCTTTTGCAACTGTGTTAGGTACCAAGTTTCAACTGAAGGTGAATCAGTTAGAGTCCATGCTTGAAGTAAGTCGTGGTGCAGTGGAACTCATGAGAAAAGCCAACAAAAAGAAAGTTGTTGTTAGAGCTCATGAATACGCCATATCTTCACCAACACAAGAAATGGCAGTGAATAAGATGAATAAAGCTACCTATAAAAGTCATGAAATTAACCTTGATACACCAGACAGAAAAGTTGATATCGTTGCTGAAATCAATGGTAGCAGGAAGTTATACCTTGTAGTTCATTCAGGAAGAAATGGTATTGCCTTTGACCATGCTGGTTGGCTTCAGCCTAGACTCGAAGATGCTCTTGGTAGAGAATTCTCACTCCTAAATTTGAAATGGAAGTTCGCTGATAGCGAATGGGGAACCATGGGGGTAGGGATTGATGCCAATGGCGACATTTTAATGCACAAGAGAATGGAGCATATCGATGGTATCGGAACGCACGCTTTATCAATAATTGAGTACGATATTCCAGAAGGTTACAGGCTTTTTAAAGCAACTGGAGTAATTACTGACTCAGGTGCAAATCAGACCAGTAGTTTGAGTAGTGTCGTATTCGAAGTTTATACTGAATTCCCAGAGCAACGTTACAGAAGATTAAAGCTTTCGAGTGAAGGTAAGTAACTTTGCGCCTTTTCTGTATACTTTTGCTATTCTTGTCTTCCGCGTTTGCGTCAGGAGGACTTAAAAAAATAGTCTTCATCGCCGGCAAGGACAGTCACGGCCATGGTGAACATGAATATCGGGCTGGTTGCCATCTACTTGCAAAAGCTTTAAATAAGTCTGGCCTGAAAGTAAAAGCTACAGTTGTTGAAGATGGTTGGCCTAAGGACGAATCTGTATTCAAGGGTGCATCTTCAATCATAGTTTTTTCTAGTGGGCGAGAAAAGCATCCATTTTTAAATCGTTTCGAACAAGTCGATAAACTTGTGTCTTCTGGAGTTGGAATCGGCTTTTTTCACGATTCCTTCAATGTAGAAACAGAAAAAGAAGCTGAGTATGTGAAGAAGTGGATTGGAGGTCATTATGAAAGAGGCTTTTCCACTAATCCTAAATGGGAAATGAAGGCAGAGTTAGAGAAGAGCTTAGATGTTAATAATGGAATCACAAGCTTTAAACTCTTTGATGAGTGGCATTTCAATATTCGCTTCGATGAGTCTGTAAAATTAATTCATGCATTGAAAGGTAAACCTGATTCTGCTGCTAGATCAGGAATGACTTCGAGCCCAAGAGGCCCAATGCAGCATATTGTTGATGCTTTAGGAAGGGAAGAGACTCTACTTTGGTTGAAAGATGAAAAGTCTAGAGGATTTGGTTTTACTGGTGGCCATTATCATCATATTTGGAAACATCAGCGTTTAAGAACCTTAGTTTTAAATGCAATAGTTTGGTCGGCTGGATTAAAAGTCCCCAAGAATGGTGTTAAGTCAAATAATCCAACCCAGCTAGAACTTTCATACAGAATGAGTCCGAGCCCAGAAAAGGTTACTTGGACTAAAGAAATGAAAAAGCTAAAAGGTGCGAAACTCCAATTTAAGAGTTCAGTTTTAAAAGGTTCAGATAAAAACCCCTCAATAAATAAGTCGGTTAATGTTAAAGGCGCTAAAGAGCTGATTTTAATGGTTTTGGATGGAGGGAACGGAATTCGCAATGATCATGCGGGCTGGTTAAATCCGTCGTTGAAGATGACTGATGGATCTACAAAAAAGCTAACAGAGTTTAACTGGGAAGTAGGAATTACAGGTTGGCGGGAAATTAAAGTCAACAAAGGTGTAGAAACAGAAAAGTTACTGTACCAAGGCAAAGAAGTGAAGGGGATTTCAACTCACTCTTTATCAATTATTCGTTACAAGCTTCCAGAGAATGTTGAATCTTTTAATGTAGATATGGCTGTGCTGGATAGTAGTAAAGGAAAGGGGTCAATTCAGTTCGAGATTTACACGAACTAGTTAAGTTGAGTGAACCATTTTTTTGTAGTTTTCCCAGCCGTCTAGTTGGTCTTTGGTCATCGTTGCTGGTCGGCCATTTTCTAAGTGATGCTTAATCGCTCTTAGCTTTCGTCTCTCTTTTCGCGATAATGTAGGCTTTTGATTATTTACTGTTATTCCGCAAACTCTTTGATGTTGGTGATTTCTCAGGACGTTAATCTTTCCCTTTTTGAAATTGATGCGAAATCCTTCTTTCTCAACGGCAAGCTGTGTGAGTTTAATGATAGAGCGAACCACTGAAGGATCATCTTCTTTTAAAGAAAAAGTTAGATCGTCAGCATATCTGGTATAGCATGCTTTAAATCCATGAGCCATAGAAAAAAGCTTCTTATCAAGGTTGAAGAGAATGATGTTGGAAATTGCGGGGCTCGTGGGAGCTCCTTGAGGTAATCCGTTTTCCCAAGTACATAGTTCAGTGAGTTTGTTTGAAGCTTCTTCATTCCAGCCAAGTTTAAGGAATAGATGATTTACTTTTTCTCCTTTTACAGAAGGGAAAAAATCTCTGATATCCATCTTGATAATGACTTTAGAACCACAGTGGACTTTGGCATTATCCACGATTGATTTACCTTTTTTGTATGCGTAAGAACAGCGGTGAGCTTTTTCCTTATAAAGAAGTTTAAGTAAAATGGTTTTTTGGAGCTTTTTAAGGCTTCTGGAAGGAATGTTTAAAACTCTTTTTCCACCTGTCTTTTTTGGGATTTCGTGTTTGCGGTAATGAATGTTGACAAGCTCAAAAGCATGATCTTCTAGCTGAAGTTCTTTTAGAAGCTTTTTTACACTTTTTCCTAAGTAGCGATTAAAAGTAACAGGGTTACGTTTTACCTGAATAGTGAGCGCTTTGTAAGCAAGAATCAGCAGAATAGCAATAAATATAATTTTAAAAGCCAAAAGATTTCCCTTCTTATGAAAATAAAGGCTCCGAAGAGCCTACTCTGCTTTAGCCCATAGAAAGCAGAGATTAAATCCCTGCTTTCTATGGGCTGTTTCTTGATTATTCAAAATTTAATTTGAATCAAATTGAATTTTGAATAATGGCTAAGACCATTTAGGTCTGAACGGCGAAGCACCGTTCGCGTAGATTAAACTACCGCCAGAGTATTACTAATTTAGTTGCGGATTGGAGAATGTTCTAACTCTTCCTAAAAAGAAAAGTTTTCATGGTAGCCAATGTTTGAGTATTTGAATGTGAAAACTTTTTCCTTCTTGTTGGAATGAAATTTAATCTTTGAAAAGCCTGTGGCATCGCGTTCTATGTTCAGTGAAACTTGATTTATTCCAGGAGCCGTATCCCTGAATTCAATTTGGTAGAAGTCATTTGTGTATTTGAAATTTTCTACGAGTCGATGATTCTCACTTATTTTCAATAGGTGAGTTTTGTTATTTTCCTTCAGAATTCTTTTAAGATAAGCAGTAGGTTTTCGGAAAATAATGACTTCTTTAACAAAGCTGTTTTTTAATATTCCATCTAGTTGCCGGATGTGATCAGCTCTAATATCTGGCAAAATAATGGCATCTACATTTTCATGAAAGAGTTCTCTTGCAGCTCTCGAAGAAGAGCAGTTTAGCAAGTAAGTCCTTCCTTCATTTTTCAATACAATTGTTGAGATGTTTGAAGAGGAGGGGACTGAAATGTCAATAGTGTTTAACGTTCTCGGCCACCCTAGATAAATGATAAGGATAAAAGGAACTAAAGATAATCTGAAAACAATTTTTTTATTCTCCTGAAAAGAAGCAGTGAAGAGAAATATGTAAAAGATTAATACTAGGAATAGACTGGAAGTGCCGCTCCAGGAAATTTCACCATTTTCAGAGGTGAAGCGAATAAGCTTTAGGATTAGTTCCTGAAGATCATAAAAAATAGAAAAGCCACTCAAGCAAAAAACAGCCAGCATAAAACTAAGCCACGCTAAGGTACTTGCCGCCATATTGGTGAATAAGGCGAATGGAATGACCTTTTCATTTATTAACAAATTTAAGCCGAAGGTTGCTAAAGAGGCACAGAAGCTACAGGTCAATAGAAGAAAGGCCTTTAAACTTAAGTTGTTGCTCCATCCCGACCTTCCTAGCCAAAGTTTCTTTTCCATTAAATCCTGGAATATATCGAGAGATTTTGTGTAAGTGATAACTAGAAAAGTTGTGATGATAAAAGTGTAGTGAAAACCTGCAGAAAGAAGGTTTAGTGGGTTGGCTAGAATTAATAAAAAAGCAGAAAAGGCAATATTATTTAATCCATTCGACGGTAGCATTAAGCCTTTTGCGATAGACCAAACTGAAATCATAACAAATGCTCTTACTGCTGATGCTGGAGCACCAGTCATAATGACATAAAGCCCCAGGATTGTGATTAAGCATATAGTTTGAGCTTTCAGAGGTAATTGGAGGAGTTTTAAAATGGTAAGGAGAAAAAATGCTGCGATTCCAATATGTAAGCCGGAAACCGCAAATAAGTGAACAGTTCCACTTCTTTTAAAAATTTCCTTTTCCTCAGGAGAGAGTAAACCTTTGTATCCAAAAAACATCGAAGCTAAAAGTTTTCGGTCTTTTTCAGAATCTAAACCTTTGCCTGAGCGAGCAATAATTAAATCTCTAAATGTGTAGCACTTTTTTAGTAGCCAACGGTAACCTGAGGCGCTTTGTAATTCATTGATTTTATCAAGCCTCATCCAGTGAAATATCTTCTGTGATTTTAAATAATTGCCGTAAGAGAAAAGTTTAGCATTGTCTGGGCTTTGGTATTTGAAAAGGGCACCTTCGATTGAAACTTGATCTCCAAATTGTAGTTGGCTTTCATCGTCTCTCAGATGAATCAAACCACTACAGTTTTGCCACTTGCCATCTTTGAAAACCTTCTGAACCTCTAAAGTAACTTTAGAATTTGTTTGAGCTTCCCAGTTTAGAGAGTTGTCATGATAATGAACATTTTTTACAACTCCTTTCACAGAAATGTAAGATCGTTGGGCTGGCTCGTGTATGCTAAGATGTGATTTGTGGATATGAGTTGCAACCAGGGCAGATAGCATACTTAATGCTGTAATGGTGACATCTCTTTTATAGTTTTTTAAAGACTTTAGTAGAATAAGCAAGACAGGAATTACAGCAATAAGCGTTAAATATATCGAGTACTGAAATGTGTAGGAAAGTAAAAAAGGCATAGTCGATAGACATGCTAATACCATTAAAGGTAAGCATGGAACTGCTATAGGCCACTTTATATTATCGTAAGATATTTTGAACATCGTTCACTCCAGTGAGCTACAAAAGCTAAAATATCTGTGATTTCAAGTTGGTTAACAACAATAAACACTTTACCTCTCCGTTTCATTGCAAGACGATTTTTTTTATGATGGTTATATACAACGAGAGGTTACCATGTTCCGATTTCTTTTATTACTAACATTTTCAGTATCATCTACTTTGACTGCAGGACTTTCTGTAGAAAATGAAAAAGATCGCAAAATTTTCGAAGAAGCCTATAAATTGGCTACCGACATCCTGTCAAAAAACGGCAAAGATAAAGTGGGTAATGAGCTCATTAAATTTGCAGCATGGTTGAATTCCGAAGATGCAGATGTGAAGAAAGTTAGAGGGGATCTTGTTTTTGGAGAAAAGATTAATTCAGCTGGCCCTGGTAATGCATCTCTTTTAGCTCGTATGCTGATGGCTAGGCAGAAAGAATTTGACCAAATGAGCAAAAGAATTTTGTACACGCACATAGCAAGCTCTGTAGATTCAGGTAATGTCGATGCTTCTGTTCAGCTAAAGACTTTCAAAGATCAAGGGCATGATGTCTCATTTGCTAAAGCATTGAAAGAGTCAGAAAAGCCAAAGCTCGTTGATCTTGAAGAGTTGGCAAAACAAAAAAAGATCGAAGATATGAAGATCGGGCAGCAAAATAAGCAGTTGACTCAGATCAGTAACAATAGTGAATCCAGAAAAGGAATGAGCGCATCTGAAATTGAGAAGATGCTGACTTTAATTAAATTTAAATCTTTTAGTTATTCTGAAATTTCAGTTCT
>Ga0075480_10002895_pt1 | contig 11027 bp, 10 predicted proteins | sample DEB08_DNA_7_FD_81590 | JGI IMG/M metagenome (GOLD analysis project Ga0075480, IMG submission 81590) | Aqueous microbial communities from the Delaware River and Bay under freshwater to marine salinity gradient to study organic matter... | ecosystem: Environmental > Aquatic > Marine > Coastal ... | reverse complement strand
ATTATTTATTATATTATTTATTATATTATTTATTATATTATTTATTATATTATTTATTATATTATTTATTATATTATCTATTATACTATTGGTTATAAATTATAAAAAATAGTATAATCATTATATAAGATATTATAAGATGGGCGTTAGCATGTCTATAACAAAAAATGCAAAATATGGAAAACCGGCATATGCTGCTCTCGGAAAAGTTGATGAAGAGGGTGCTGAAGAAGCAACCGCTCCTGCTCTTGAAGCAAATTCGGAAACTATAGATAAAATAAAACAAGAAAATTTTGATAAATGGAGTAAAATATTCAGGGATCTTACTAGAAATAAAAAGATTGAAAAGAAAATTAAATCTACTTTTAACAAATTTAAAACAGAAAAATTAGAAGGAAAAACCACAAACTCGGACGAATCTTCAAAACCGCAAGAAGGGGGTGATGGTGATGATGCTCCTGCCCCTGCCGGTGATGCTCCTGCCCCTGCCGGTGATGCTCCTGCCCCTGCCGGTGATGCTCCTGCCGATATGAATGATTTTATAAAGTTTGCTAACAAAGAAATAAAAGCATCAGAGGATAAAGTATTTGAATATATGAGCGGTGATGATAAATACTCGTTTTTCTTAAAAGAAGATATTGATAAATTTTGGTTAGTTGATGAAAAGGTAAAAGAACTATTGGACGAACAAACAGCTGGATTGATTGTGGAATTAGGAAAAAATGAAAAGAAATTTAAAAAGGCAAATGAAGAAAAATACAATGAATTGTCAGATGTTGTTACAAAAATAACCAAAGAAATTGTTCCAATCATGTTTGAAAAAACTCAAATTGCAGTACAACATAAAGCATTAAAAGATATATTAGAATATGCTATTGGTTCTGATGAATTAAAAGATTTTCATAAAAAACAAAACATATCAGGACAAAAACAAGCTATTACCAGTGGTGATGTTTCAGCAGATGAAGTTGCAATGGAAAAGAGAGAGAAAAAGGCAGAAGCAAAGGAACAAAAAGCCGCTGAAGAAGGACCGAGTGGTGGTGGTGAAGATGCTATTAGTGAAGGTGGTTATAGTAGTGATAGTAGTGGCAGTGGTTATAGCAGTGAAGGTGGGGACAGTTATATGAGTGGCGGTGATAATATAGATGGTGGTAAATTATTTAAAACCGCCGAAGAAAAAGAATATAAAAAATTTAAAGGTGAAGAGAGAAAAGAGTTTGCTGAAAAGAAGGATAAATTTATGAAAGATGAAGTAAAGGTCATCGCCTTTTTAGACGCTAATATAGAATCATTAATGACCTCTTATAAAAAAAACAAAGTTGGTGTAAATGTTCAGAAAAGTTCAATGAAAACAAATACTGCTTTACTTGAAGCAATATTTACAGCGGTAAATAGTTATGAGAAAGAAGTGGAAACAACTGGTGCGGCAATAGAATTTATCGCCAAATCAGCAGAAGCACCAGCAGCAGAAGAAGGTGACAAAAAAGAAGAAGGAGAAGCAGGAAAAGAAGGAAAAGATGGAGAAAAAAAAGATGGAAAAGATGGAGAAAAAAAAGATGGAAAAGATGGAGAAAAAAAAGATGGAAAAGATGGAGCAGCAGAAAAAGGCGGCAATCAAAGCGGTGGCGGTAGTCACACAACCGTCAAATCTACAAAAACCAAGAAAAAACGTCAACCCAAAAAATTACCCAAAAATATTAATATTAATATAAATCTAGGCAAAACAAATATTGCGTATGAGGATACGAGTGACAGTGATAGCAGTAGCAGCGATAGCAGCGATAGCGACGATGAAGAACAAGGAAATGTAATTAAAAAGGGCAAAAAACAAGTCAAATATGTCGTTAATACAACTGCGCCTAAGAAAAAAAATAGAACCAAGCGTCGTCGTCAAACGAATGATGAAGAATAAAGAATAAAGAATAAAGAATAAAGAATAAAGAATAAAGAATAAAGAATAAAGAATAAATAAAGAATTTAATGAAAGGTTCGGCAAATACCAAAACTTTTCCGATGAAAAGGCGTTATCCCATGTTGTTTAATACCATCCATATGAATCTTTGTTCCATACCCTTTATTCTTCAAAATACCATAATGTTCATTTAAATTCGGATGGGTTGTACATAATTCAGTAATATAGTCATCGCGTGACACTTTAGCCAAAATAGAGGCAGCGGCAATAGCCGAATACGTATTATCTCCTCCTTCAATACATACATGCGATATTTTTTCGCCCGTTGTCATATCCATCATAGGCGTAAAATCATTACCATCAACAAGTAATAATGTATTAGTATTTATTGATGAATGTTTATTCTTTAGTTGTTCCATTACATCCTTAATTGCGGCGTGCATTGCTTTATGGGTCGCATTACGGATGTTTATTTTATCAATCACTTTTTCGTCTGAATATTGTACGGACCACGCAATTGCATTTTCTTTAATATGCTCGGCTGCTTCTTTAATTTTCTTTTCCGAATGAAATTTTTTGCTGTCTTTCATAAGCGCGTGATTAAATTGTTCCATACTTTTAGGTAAAACTGCGGCACTTGCATAAACACGCCCTAACATTGGCCCACGCCCTGCTTCATCTACGCCAATTTCATAATGAATGCCGTTATTATAGACAACATTATCAGTATTATTATTATCATTTTCCGCCGTATCAGTATAAGTATCCTCACAGTATGATGATTTTAATATCGTGACAGTTCGCGGAGGCATGTGTATACACTATATAACATAGATTAACTCTATTATATTAATTTCAATTTTAATATAAAATAAATAGTATTTTTACAATATACTATTTATTTTTTCCATTGATAATCTATATACTACAAATGACAAATATGAAAAATACCAATATGATGTTAAAAACAATAAAAACAACTATAAAAACATCAAAAATAGTTAAATTGTTAACACTTTGGTTTAACAAATTAGCCAAATTAGCAAATTTAAAACCGAAACAGTTGACCATACTTTTAGGATTATTGTTGGTGAGTTTAGCGACACTTGGCTTAGGAATGATGGGAAAAGGAACGATAGAAGGATATTCAAACATGACCGAGGCTGAAACAGATAGAATAAAAATTGTAGATGCTATGAATTGTGCTATTAATGATTCTACTACAGTTCAGTCATCTCGTGATGCTATGAGATCACAGATAAACAATTGGTATGAGAAATATATTAATTATTTAATACAGGGTGATGATTTTAATGTAAAAAATAATATGGATATTAGTGGCAATGACAATGGTCAGATATATAAAATATTAAATGATAATGATATTAATGGTAATACAATGCCAAAATATATAGATGATGAAGATACAAGTTCTATTAGTGATTTATCAAAGTATGAATTAATATATGTTTATACAAAAGGAAATGCTGATGTGAATGGTGATAATAAAATATATAAAATAAATGATGAAACGAATATAAGCAGTACAATGCCCAAATATATAGACAATGAAACAATATTACCTGCAACTACTAGCGATGGAACACCTGATTTAACTACTTATTCTCTAATAGATATAAAAACAGCAATTCGTAAAAATTCTGTAGATAATGATGAAAATAATATTAGGATAGAAATTAGTAAATTAAATTCAACAAGTCAATCTAAATTAACAGCCAATTTTAATAATCTTAAAAAATATGCTGAAGATTATACCATTTTGATGAGTGGTTCTACTAGTACTGGTATAGAAGGATATACAACCAATGTTGTTAATCATATTTTAAATCAAGGTACTGAACATACAGTGACAGGTGATATGAATGTGAACCCATGTGATGGAAGTAGTGTTGGTGGCACAGGAACAGGAACAGGAACAGGAACAGGAACAGGAACAGGAACAGGTGTTGGTGGCAGTAACACTCTTAATTGTATTGGTGAGTGGACCAATGTAGGAACTTGTCAAGATGGGTCTATTAAAAAAAAATATAATGTGACGAGAGCGGCCAGTAATGGTGGTAATGTTTGCGGGTATGCTCACAATGAAGTAAGAAATTTTTCTTGTGTTGATGGAAGTGAAGAAGATGAAACTATTATTGATACTACTATAACCGGCCTAATTGATATACCCGAAAGTATTACGAATCCAGATATATTGCGTGATTATTTGGACAAGATTGAAAATGATTTCACTAATGCTGATAAATGGAAAAAATTATACATCAATGAATTGAAACGTCGTAACGCTTATATTAAATATGCCAATTCGCATAACGCGACGTATCATGCTAATGGTAATAGTGGACAAGTAGCGCAACAAACACAAGGAACACAAGAATACGACAATTTAACTGGTACAGGTAAAGTTGGTGTTCCATCCGGCGATGAAGATTTATATATGCTGAAATCGCGAATGGTTCCTCCTACGAATCCACCCGGAAGCGGCATGCAAAGCGGTGCACAAAGCAGCAATGGCATGCAAAGCGAAGGATCTGATCAAGGATTATCTACTGACGGTGGTTGTATTAAATCCGCTCCAGTTCCTCCTTGCCCACCTTGCGAACGCTGCCCTGAACCTGCGTTTGATTGCAAACGTGTTCCTAATTATAATAGCGTAACATCAAATCAATATTTACCGCGTCCTGTTTTGACCGATTTTAGCCAATTTGGAATGTAAAAAAATAAAATAATAGTATGAAGGTAATGTAAATAACACATCTATATTTTTTTATAAATAATATAATAAATGTTAACACTAAATTTTAGTTAATATTATATTATTTGCTCTATATTCTCACACACCCAAAATGAATGAAATAAAAATTAATATTTTCTGTTACTTCTTTTACTTCCCTTTCTTGTTTTTCGTGATTTTTTAGTTTTTCTTGTTTTTCTTGGGTTTTTAGTTTTTCGTGATTTTTTAGTTTTTCTCTTGGTTCCTCCAGATTCAATATAATGAGATTTACGACTAGGTCCTTTTATACTACGCATTGACGACTGATTACTGATTTCTGGATTTAATTTTTTAAATTTTTCGTAGTGTGCCATGATAAAATTAATAAATGATTGATTAATATTTTGTTCGCTTATTTTACTAGCCATTTGTGCCATCCCTAAAAAAATTTTATCTTCATCTGAATTAAAATTAATGGTTAATTCTGGACCATTATATGTGGCAAAGTTTTGCTTTTTCTCAAGTATACCTTCTATTAATGTTTCGATTTTTCCGGGTTCTGATACTTCTCCTCTAACAATTTGTTTAAATACTTCAAACGCAAGTGTGCTTGTAACATTATTGGCATCCATAAACAAATTTTTGTAATCTTTATTTATACGAGAATCTTGGTTAAGCTTATTTAATGATTTAACTAACTTATAAGAAAAATAAAAACTTATGCCGATCATTGTAGTTACAATAAACTTTATTTGTATTCCAAGCCACATTATGCTAGTTCCAATTTCTGAACCAGTATTCAATATTTTCATTCTGTCTGACAATTCAGTCATGGTAGGTCCAATCAATTTATATATTGTTTGAATATGACCTATAAAATCAATTGTATATGCAAAAGGAGATTCTCTCTCCTGAAATGTAAGGCCTTTCCAAATATATTTTACTAGCGAGTCTAAACCATTACTAACCATTTCCAATTTGTTATTCAACGCATATGTTCTTGTTTTGTCAGCTTCTTTTAAATTTTTTTTTATTGTCTCATGTAAATCGCTTATGTCTTTATATTTATTTGAAGTTGTAGTCAACATATCCTGTGCTTTCTTACCCAGAGCTTCTCCCATACCTAAATAGTAAATATATGCATTATGTGCGTTACTCAAACCCTCCAAATTCTTCAACCCCCCCAACGCATGACCAATAGCAAGGTCAATATTTCCAATTTCTCTTCTAACATCATGCTTAGCCACAGGAAATCCGACTGGATATGTTCTGTTACGACTTATTTTATCATTTTTATGCATTCTTTCTAATAAAGCTGTGACCGGTTCCACGCTAAGTTCAGATACTGCCGTAGAGTGCTCGCTGGGCACATACACATCTGTGTACCCGTACTCACGTTGTCGTTCTAAAAATTCTTTCATCTCATAATCTAAAGCAGATGTGTGTGGACCAGTAGGTTGTGATACTTGATTTTGTAATACATAAAATTTGGTATTTAAATCGTTTATAGTTGCTTTTATCATGTTTTCTACACCAAAAAAGCTTATCAAACTAGTGCATCCAAATCCCAAAACAAAGTAACATATACAATAAGTAACCATCATCAATAAAAAATAAGGTTTGTTATATAAAACTTGGTATTTTGAAAGCCAGGCTTTTAATTTTGCATAATTAGATGGTTTTTTATATTCAACCATTTCGCCATCATTACCTTCCCCGCCTACCATTAATCCTTTAACATTTGTGAAATGAACAAACCCAACTTCATTAACTTCATTATCATTGGTATTAAAAATAAATACTCCACTAATCATAGTGCATAATTTAACATAAATCTGAAATAAAATATCTATTTTAATAGTAAACAAATTTGATTTTTTCCCCGCCATCAACTCATACGCTTCGATAAAAGAATAAAAAGAACTTGATACTAAATCTTCAAATGTTGGTTGATAATTAGATTGTGATAATGTCATAATATATATTTACTAAATATAAATTTAATTTACAAATAATTTAGTAAATATACAAATAATTTAGTAAATATACAAATAATTTAGTAAATATACAAATAATTTAGTAAATATACAAATAATTTAGTAAATATACAAATAATGTATGATATTATAATTCATTTCAGTTTTTTTATACACTTTTGATCAATCTGCATTGTTTTACATTTCTCTTCTTGTGGAACAATTTTAATAACGCATTTGGATTTTTTACCATACAATGGTTCAGTGCAACCTTTTTCCCTATTTTTCTTATTTTTCAAAGTTGATTTTTTATATGTTTTAATATCAAATAATTTCGGTTTTTCATTAGTGCATCTAGCTCTAAAATGTTCATATCTCTCACGCACATCGCAATAAGAGAGACCAGATTTCTTTTTTAACATTTTATTCACCAATTCATGGAGTTTATAGACATACCGCGAGAAAGAGTCACGATTTTTCATATCTTCAGGACGTAATGGGAACGCTTTAAAATTTTTAGTTAAATTAATACGGCAATATTTACAAGGCAAGACATGCTGCAAAGAGAGAATAAAATCGCGATAATGTTTCTTGTCATCAGCCGACGGATGTATTGGGTAATTAAATGACATTGTATGTAAATAATGCCACATACTGGGTCCCCATACGGTAGTTAACATTCCATCACCACTATAATAATCCTTTTTCTTGAAGGTCCTTTTTTTCAGTTGAGAATTAATGGAAGATTGTGTTTTTTTTCCCTTTTTTTTCAATGTTACATTATTATGTATTGGTTTTCTACGTATTGAATTTCTACGCATTGATTTCATACGCATTACTAATTTACTTGTATATTAAATAGATAGATATATATTTTTACAAATTTTTATAATATAAGTTATAAAAATTTATAATATAAGTTATAAAAAATTTATAATATAAGTTATGAAAATATATATTATAAGATAATATAACAGCAATTATGAATAAGTCTTTAGAAAGCTATTTTGATAATACTAAACAATTACATTTATTATTAACCTTTTCACTTTTAATTATTATTGTGATAATTGGTATACCCGATAATTTCAAATATACAAGAGGAATTTTTCAAGGTATTGTAATTTCTTTATTGACCTATATTTTATATAAAAATTATAACGAAACGTACAATCTTCAATTAATACAAAAAAATATGAAAAAAAAACTACAGAACACGAATTCTAAAAATACAAATAAAAAAGACGATGATAATAAAGACGATGATAATAAAGACGATAAATTAGAAAAAGAAAATGAACTAGTAGATATGAAAAATAACACAATCGCAAGTTATACCTTATGTGGGTTTATAAGTATACTTCTTTTATATTTTATTTATTCTATTTTCTTTTAATATTTATAATTGCATTATAATAAGATTCATCGTCTCTATAATTTTTTCTTAAAATTTCAACTAATTTACCGTCTGATGTTTTATAGAGCATTATTATTGTATTACTATTCTATTATATAATAACGAATTGTTTTTATATAATAGTTTATTGTATTATAGAATATTATTTACATTATACGTTCTTATTTACATTATACGTTCTTATTTACATTATAGGTTCTTATTTACATTATACGTTCTTATTTACATTATATTTATTCTAATAAATATATATATAATGAAAGTGAGCGATATTCAGCAAAAAATGATGAAAACTGTAGGAAATACTCGTTTTTTCTTAATTTTTATGTTAGTTGTAATTTTTTTAATAATTACTATATTTGTATACCGTAAATATGTTTCAAATCGCATTAATGCTAGTTATGTAGCAAACAATGAATTTAACACAACTAAACCTGGTTTAGAATCAGTGGATATGTATTTCTTTTACACTGAATGGTGTCCTCATTGCAAGACAGCGAAACCTGTATGGTTTGATTTTAAGAAAGAAATGGAAGGTAAAAAAGTGAATGGAATTAAAATCAACTTTTTTGAGGTTGATTGTGATAAAGAAGCTGAAACATCGGATAAATTTAACGTAAAAGGATTTCCCACAATTAAGATGATGAAAGGCAATCAATTGATTGAATATGACGCGAAACCAAACAGAGCTACTTTACATGAATTTGTTAAAACTTCTTTAGAATAAATATTATATAAAAATTGAAATATATTTTATATGATATAAACAATACTACATTATACATTAAAATGACTCAACGCACTGACTGGTCAGCACATTGGCTTGATGAATCAATGAATTCATTTGATGTTAAAGCAAAAGATGGAACACTTAAATCATTTAAAAAAGGAACTTGGGTGATTTTGCCTGGACGAAATGATAAAGTTATTATAGATAGTATTGTTGCTCCTTTTCAGAATAACAATAATAATAATAATAATAATAATAATAATAATAATAATAATAAAGAAATCAATATAGGTCCGCGTGGTATTACATATTTGCCTTGGCGTTATGATGAAAAACGGTTTGCTACAAAGTCTTATACAATGCGTGGAAATGGCCGATTTATTATTTGTTATCCGGTTGGTATGAGACATTTTGGACAACATATTGATTGGGATCGTATTGAAATAACATCGCCGCCTGATAATATTGATAACGCATTGGTAGAAGACGTTTTAGAAGGATTTGAATTATAAAGAGTCAATATTAGGTTGGTCAGAATTAGGTCTAGATTCATCTGTAGATAAAAAAAAAGATGCCAAAAAATCATCCGCTTGTTTATACCCACTCTCAATGATATCACGTCTTAATGTTTCATCGGATAATGCTTCTATCCATTTATCAAATCCCGCCAAATCTTCTATATAACATTTAATTGTATATTTCACTTCTGTTTGTTGAGGTTCTGTATCTAATGATGTTTGCATTTTTTTTAGCAAACATAAAAATAAATCAAAAATAGAAGAATCTTCTTCATTTACCGTATATTTTTTATTACTCCAAATATTTTTAAATGCAAGTATTTCATCTAATTCACATTCTTGGTCTTGAATGCAATCATTTAATGGAAAATTATTAAGTAATCCACCGTCTATAAAGCAATGTTCATTTTTTATTATCGGTTGAAAAATAACTGGTATCGCCATACTCATTTGTAATGCTTCAACAACGGGTAAATCGGGGAAAGTTTTATAGGACAAATCGTATTTTTCCAAACACGTGCTATTAATATCTGTAGTAAACATATGTAGTTCTATATTAGTGTAATTATATAGTTCTAATAATGTGATGTTTGGATTTAAATCTTTACCTTTTAGTAACGGAATAACGGCTTCTGTAAAAAAACGCTCATTGATTAAACTCTTTTTTTCATAAATATCAATAATATTCACTCTTGATTCACCGACTAATTTTCCCCACGGACGTTTTATAAAATAATCATCAATCCAGTCCCATTCATAGCCAAGAGAGATAATTAAACCAACATAAGCGCCGATAGAACATCCGTAAATGCTTTTAATATCTGCTAATTTCCAAAACTCTTTTTTTTCTAGTTGTGATACAATACCGTAACTAATTAACCCGGAAGGTCCACCGCCACTGATTACAATATGTTTAATAGTCATTATTGGAATTGTAATACTTTATCTAATTAAATATATTAATTTTGTGTTTATATAATATTTTTTTTACAAAGGATATTATATTATACTATTTTTTTATACAAAAAAGGTTTATATCTTCATTTTTTTCCGTTATACAAAATATATAGAATAAACAGTGGCGAATGAATACCATATTTACTCTTGGCGATGAATCTACTGAAAAAATGAAACTTAATTTAGATGAATTATATGAGAAAAAACAACAAAAAGATTTAAACACGTTATCTCTCTACAATAAAATTTTAGGACGTATTCATACAAAAATTAAAACGGTATCGCGCCAACAAACCAAAGAACAGTTCTGTTGGTATGTGATGCCCGAAACAATGATTGGAGTGCCGAAATATGATAGTGGCGCTTGCACTGCTTATATAATTGACAATTTACAAGATAACGGGTTTATTGTGAAATACACACATCCTAATTTATTGTTGATTTCGTGGGCGAATTGGTGTCCGTCATATGTACGGTCAGAGATTAAAAAGAAAACGGGGGTAGTGATTGACGGGAATGGCCGACGGTTAGATTTAGACGAGAATGGTAAGGTCATTCCTGGCGGCAATAACAACAATAATGGCAGCGGTAATAATGGTATTAGCGATGATCCGAATGAATTGATGTTTCATCGCAGCAAAAATGGTAACGGAAACGATAGCGTAAAAGCGAACAAAGAATATACGTCTATTGATAGCTATAAACCTTCGGGCTTGATTTATAATGAAAATTTATTGAGACGGATAGAAGATAAAACTAGATAAGAATGCTAGTAGTTTTTTT
>Ga0075480_10002894_pt1 | contig 11031 bp, 10 predicted proteins | sample DEB08_DNA_7_FD_81590 | JGI IMG/M metagenome (GOLD analysis project Ga0075480, IMG submission 81590) | Aqueous microbial communities from the Delaware River and Bay under freshwater to marine salinity gradient to study organic matter... | ecosystem: Environmental > Aquatic > Marine > Coastal ... | reverse complement strand
CACGCACCTCTACCAACGGGCCGCGTACGACTTCTTCATGGACCTTGGTGAGTTCTCGGCACACGACGACCTCACGCTCGTCGCCACATGCGTTGATCAGATCGTCAAGTGTGCGTTCGATGCGATGCGGAGCCTCGAAGACGATCGAGGTTCGCGTGTCGCGCGCGATTTCGGCCAGACGCTCGTTACGTTCGCGTCCCGATCGAGGGACGAATCCCTCGAACACGAATCGTTCGGTGGGAAGTCCGCTGATCGTGAGCGCGGCAAGAGCCGCCGACGGGCCTGGCACGGCGGTGACCAGATGCGAGGTACTCGACACCGCGGCCACCAAGCGTTGGCCGGGATCGCTGATGCCTGGGGTACCGGCATCGGACACCAGCGCAACGTCACGACCGTCGTTCAGGGCGTCGAGCACGCGCGGAATCGAGGGCACTTCGGTGTGATCGTCGAGGCGCATGAGAGTGGCGTCGATCCCGAGGTTGTTGAGCATGAGTCCGGTGCGACGGGTGTCTTCACAGCACACCAATCCGACCGACCCCAACACTTCGGCGGCTCGCGGTGACAGATCGCCCATGTTCCCGATCGGCGTGCCGACGAGGAACAGAGTGCTCATGAGGCCGACCTGATCTCGAGTCGGTCGCCCACACGAACGCCCCAACGGCCGAACGAGCCAGCCGACGCCTCGACCACAGTGCGTGCTCGCCAGACTGGGGCTCCCACGCGATGGCGTGGCATGTGTACGGTCTTCACGACCACGCCATCGGCGTCGAGATACGCAACGTCGATGGGAAACTTCATACCGATGGTGTGCACCCATCGGCACGAGGGCAGGATGAACGCGCCCTCCAGACGAGTGCGACCGAGCAGGCCACGTCGACGGGAGGCGCGATCGGATGCCATCTCGGCGCTGGCCAGAACTCGTCCCTCGGTGACCAACCAGACCATGGTCGACGTCTCGCTCGCGGTCATACGAGACAGTTCTACACGTTGAAGCGGAACTCCATCACGTCTCCGTCGACGGGGTGGTAGTCCTTTCCTTCCACGCGGATCTTGCCCACCTCTTTGGCTTTGACCCACGATCCGAGTTCGAGCAGTTCATCCCAGTGGATCACCTCGGCCTTGATGAAGCCCCGTTGGAAGTCGGTATGAATGCGTCCGGCGCATTCGGGGGCGCTGGAATCGGCCCGGAACGTCCAGGCTCGAGATTCTTTCTCGCCGGTGGTGAAGAACGTGCGCAGACCGAGCAGGTGATAGGCGCTTCGCACCATGCGGAACAGCGCCCCTTCGCCGAGTCCGAATCCTTCGAGCATCTCGGCGCGCTCGGCCGGATCTTCGATCGTGGCCGCTTCGGCTTCGAGCTGAACACACATGCCGATGATCTCGACGTTGTCGCCGGCGTCGTTGAACTCGGCGGCGATGCGCGCTTCGACCGCTGGAATGGTGTCGAGTTCGTTCTCGCCGACGTTGGCCACCACGAGCACACGACGATTCGTGAGGAGGAAGTGGGGCTCGAGAATCTCGCGTTGGTCGACCGAGAGGCCTGCTCGATAGAGCGGACGACCGTCCGACAGAGCGGCCTGCGCGATCTCGAGCGCCTCGACCTCGGGAAGAAGATTGCGATCGAGCTTCGACTGGCGCTGCGCCTGGGCGAGTCGCTTTTCGACGGTCTCGAGATCGGCGAGGGCAAGTTCGATCTCGACCACGCGGAGATGCTCGAGCGGATCGGATGGCCCGGGCACGTCGTCATCGACGAAAGCTCGTAACACGAGCACGATGGCGTCCACTTCGCGAATGTTGGCCAGGAACTTGTTGCCGAGGCCTTCGCCTTTGCTCGCACCCTCCACGAGTCCGCCGATGTCGACCACCTGCACCGAGGCGTGCACGACGTTCTTGCTCTTCGACATCTCGGCCAGACGATCGAGACGATCATCGGGCACCTTGGCCACGCCGATGTTGGGGTCCTTGGTGGCGAAGGCGTATGGCGCGGCCAGCGCGCCGCCACCAGTGAGTGCGTTGTAGAGGGAGCTCTTTCCTGCGTTGGGGAGGCCCACCAAACCGAAACGTTCCATGAAGGTGTCGAGACTACCGTCGCCTCGATGGTGAGTCCGGTTCCCACATCGCGGTCGTGATACTTCTTCCTCTTCTCGCATCAGTCGTTCCGCTCGTTCCTGTTCCCGTCGACACTGCTCCTGTTGATGCCGTTCCCGTCGAGACGGAACCCTCGTGCGCGGCGTACAGCATCGAAGGTTCACTCGATTCGATGCCGATTTCCTCACGGCTCGATCCGATGGCGGCCGATCTCGAGATCTCGGCCACGGCGTATTTGCACGAGGGTGATCAACCGCTCGCTGGCCATCGCGTGATCGCAGTGTTTCAGATGGCCGACGGCGTTGCTCCGATCGCACCGGTCGACACCCTGACCGATGCCGATGGTCGCGTCTCGATTCTGTTGCCAGTGGGGGCCATCGGAGTGTCGTTCCGAGCCGAGAGCGCGGCCGTCGGCGACTGCCCCGATCTGGCCCCGGGTGACACTCCGGTCGTGCTGGTGGACGTGCCAGTCGATCCGGTGAGTGACCGAGGCCTAGAGGCGCCGCTCCCTGCCACCGGCCGGGCCCTCGATCTGACCCTGATTGCGCTCTTGGTCGTGTCGCTCGGTGTCGGAACGGTCACCCTCGGAGTTCGGCGGTCGACCGAGGAACCTCGGGGGTTCTCCCGCTAGCCTGCGAGACCTATGTCGAAGAAGACCAAGAAGCGCAAGGCCCGGCTCCGCCGCTCGAAGGCCAACCACGGCAAGCGTCCCAACATGGGCCGCGGCTGAGGTCGTTGCTCACCGAACTCTTTCTCGACGTTCCCGTTGCGCCGTGGCGTGACCTCGGATTCGTCACCGCACCGCACTCGGATCACCACCACACGGTGATCGCCGGAGTGCGGTTCGTCTTTTCTGGGGCAAGTTCAGGCGGGCTGACGGGTTGGGGGTTTGACTCGGACAATGATTCCGTCGAGTCGATCGACGGCATTCCCACATCGATCGCTGTCGCTCCAACCGAAAAATTCGATCATGGTCTCGACGTGACATCGATCGATCACGTGGTGGTCATGACTCCGTCGCTCGATCGCACGTGCGGTGCCATCGAAACGTCGTTGGGTCTACCCCTGAAGCGCATCCGAGAGGTGGGCGGGGGAGTCCGCCAGGGTTTTCACCGTGCTGGGTCGGTGATTCTCGAAGTCGTCGAACGCCCCGATATCTCGGCGGACGAACCGGCGAGCCTGTGGGGTGTGGTGTTCGTGGTGAACGACCTCGATGCGCTGGCCGGTCATGTCGGTGCCGGCGCGCTCGGACCGGTGAAGGACGCCGTTCAGCCCGGGCGCAAGATCGCCACAGTCACCGCGAGCGCCGGCCTTGGTGTGCCGGTTGCTTTCATGACGTCCTGACACGTGCGACCGGGTGAGTCACCAGCCTTCGTCTTCTTCTCGTTGTGTCATGTAGGCCTGACCCGCCTCGCACGAATCGAGATGAACACACCAGCGGCAGTTCGATCCGGGGCGACGCTCGGCTGTTGCTTTGTGCAACTTGAGTTCGATGGCGCGCACGAGACCCGATTCGAGTCGTTTGGCAGCTGATCGCAGCGTGCCTTCGGTGATGTCTTCGGGATGGATTTCGGCCGAATCGATGTAGAAGCTGGCGACCTTGCGAGGGGATTGCCCGATCGACAGGAGATCGAGCAATGCGTAGAGGCGTAGATCGTCGCGGTGCGCTCCGAAGACGCTGCCGGTCTTCAGGTCGATGATCACTTTGTCGGGCGGGCGACCGAGGGCGAGATCAACCTTGCCCGACACACGCACACGACCTTTGGCGAGATTGACGGTGAGGGCGCTCTCTACCTGTGGATACCACTGCTTCTTGATGCCCGGGAACCCCTCGAGAAAACGAGTGAGCAACGACGAGCAGTCGCCCACGAGTTCGGCGCGACTGAATTCGTCGAGTGTGACGAGGAAGTCGGCGATCGACTTGTTGGCGTCGTTGGTGAGACGGGAGATCGATTCCTCGACGAGGTCGGTGGGGTTGATGGTGCCGCGCGTGTGAATGGACACTTCGATGGCCTTGTGCACGATGGTGCCGCGCGAGTTGGCGAGGTTCCATTCGAAGTCACCTCGGCCGTCGACGAAGTAGGCCTCGCACGAGTGCACGTCGGTGAGCGCTTGTTTGCTGATGAAGAAACGGTTCTCGTAGCTCTTGCCGTCGGGGAGAACGTCGTGGAATGGCACGAGGGCCGTCTCGAGATCGGCCTTCAGTTCGTCGGCCAGATCGGAGGGGAGCGGAGCTCCGTGCGGGGCCGGATCTTTGCCGATGGTGGCGATGACCCGCTCCTGGGCCGGCGTGTACACGGAATCGTCGCTCATGGGACGAGATTAGGACGAGGGTGTTGCAGCGTCGGGGGACCGTGTCACACCCCCATGGCAAAGTCGACTTTCCATGAAAGCGCACGTCGAACGCCCCGGGGCCAGCACCCTCGATTTCGCCCAAGTGGCGCGAGTGCTCGGTCACGAGGCGCGGGCTCGCGGTCTGCACGCTCCAGGGTTCCGTTGCCCGCCGCGCATCGTGGGTGTCGACCGGTCGTTGCGACGAAGTGGTGATTTCGCCACCGTCGCGGTGCGAGTGAAGGGTCGTCCGCTCGTCGCTGTGGTGGCCGACATGATCGAAGGTGTGGTGGTGGTCAATCGATTGGTGCCACCGGTGGCCGATCGTCTGCGACGTGAACTCTGGGAGGCCGTGTCGTCTCCTCATGTTGCGCTGTCCTCGCCAGTCGACGTCGTCGTCGGTCGAGATCACGCGGCCTGATTACGCTCGACGTGGATGGATTCGTCGCAACCCTTCGTCGCGGTGCTCGGAATTGCTCAGGATGGAGGGCGTCCCCAGGCCGGCTGTCGACGTGCCTGTTGCGTCGATCAACCTCGTCTGTCGCCGGCCTGTCTGGCCATCGTCGATCCGATCGCCGATCAGCGTTTCTTGATCGACGCCACTCCCGACATCGGCGCTCAACTCGCGATGCTCGATCGCATCGCTCCTCGAGTCGGCGCCGGACGAGTGCTCGACGGCGTGTTGCTCACTCATGCCCACATGGGGCACTACACGGGGCTCGTTCATCTCGGGCGTGAGGCGCTCGCTTTGCCGGGGGTTCCGGTGCACACGAGTGAACGAATGGCCGATTTTCTCCTCGGCAATTCGCCGTGGAAGGAGTTGGTCGACCATGGGCACGTCGAGATCGTGCAGTTCGACACGACCTTCCAGCTGACTCCGTCGATCTCGGTGCGAGCGATACCGGTTCCGCATCGTGACGAGTTGTCCGACACCGTGTGCTTCGTGATCGAGGGACCGAACCACAGGGTGCTGTGGCTGCCCGATATCGACTCGTGGGACGGTTGGGACGTCGACATCGTCGAACTGATCGCCAGCGTCGACGTGGCGTACGTGGATGGAACCTTCTTCGACGACGGCGAACTCGAGCGTGATATGTCGGCCATCCCGCATCCGCGGATCGTCGACACGGTTCGCCGTGTGGCCGACCTCGACACTTCTCTCGCAGCACGGGTGCGATTCGTCCACCTCAATCACACGAATCCAGCCCTCGCCGATGGCTCCTCGGCACGAACGGTCGTGGAGGCGACCGGTATGGCGATCTCATCGGAGGGGGAGTGCGAACCGCTTTGACGACGAGTGGTCGCACGCTCCGTAGCCTGGGCCGTAGGCCCGGGTGGCGGAATTGGCAGACGCGGGGGGCTTAAACCCCCCTTCCCCTCACGGGGAGTGTGGGTTCGAACCCCACCCCGGGCACGTCACCCCCGTTCAGATCACGTTGTAGACCAACCTGGTCCCACAGTTCTTGAGAGCCGGATAGGCGGCGGCTACTGCTGCAGTTGTTTCCGACCACCACGATGATTCGTTCATCGCGTCCACGAATCGGCCGTACGCCTCGAACGAGTCGAAGTCGATCATGTATTCGCAACGGTGCATGTCCCCACCACTTGCTGAGCGCATGAGTCTCGGATTCTTGGCACCGAAACCCTCATGGATGGGAGCGGCGGCTTGAGAACCGGCGGCCAGACCCTCGAGTGCTGTCGGAGTTCCTTCCCAAGTCGTAATAGCTGTGATCAGCATTTCATTTCCCTCACCTCTCGGATTGACCTCGATGTATTGCACGAGGCGGGCACGACACCTGACAGGAGATCGTCTATGTGTGGGAGGCGTCCGTCAACTCGCGAATTTGTCGCGACGAAAATCAGTGTCCGTCTTGGTATAGGTCGTAAACGTCAGATGTCGAACTCGTGTCCGGCAGTTGACTCAGGCACGTCGAAATGTGTCGGCGACGTCGATCGAATCGGGTGCCATCGACAGGTGCAGAGTTGAGCCCGTGTAGAGATGTGCCATCAGAACGGTCTCGTTCACCTCGACGCCGAGGCCCGGTCGGTCGCTCAGGTGCAGCCGACCGTTGCGCCAATCGTGGGGTTCCTCCAACAATTCGGCGTGGAAGCCTCCACAGTCGCGAATCGTCTCGAGAATCAAGAAGTTAGGCGAGACGGCGGCAATGTTTGCGTTGGCGGCCAGTCCCACTGGACCGTTGTAGCAATGCGGAGCGATCTGAGCTCCGAAGGCCTCGGCCATCGAAGCAATCTTGCGACCTTCGGCGATGCCACCGCATCGGCCCGCGTTCAACTGCAGAATTCCGGCGGCGCGCTGCTCGAGAACGCGCGCGAATTCGTAGCGCGTGGTCAGGCGCTCGCCGGCGGCGATCGGAATCGACGTCGAACGAGCGACCGTGGCCATTCCGGTCACGTCATCGGGTGGAACTGGCTCCTCGAACCAGAGTGGATCGTGCGGCTCGAGGCGCTGGGCGAGCCGCGTTGCGCCCGACGGCGTGAATTGACCGTGAGTGCCGAACAGAAGATCGGCCCGAGTTCCGACGGCTCGTCGCGTGGCGGCCAGGAATTCGACGCACAGTTCGGTTCGATCGAGAGACGGCTGATGACCACCCATCACGGTGTACGGGCCGGCTGGATCGAACTTCACGGCGGTGAATCCGCGCTCGACTTCTTGGAGTGCCCGTTGCGCCGCCAACTCCGGATCGAGGTACACGTCGCTGCGATCACCGGGCTCCGGATACAGGTAGGTATAGGTACGCAGTGACTCGTGCACCTTGCCGCCCAGAAGGGCGTGAACGGGTAGACCGAGTCGCTTTCCGGTGATGTCCCAACAGGCCATCTCGAGCGCGCTGGTGGCCGCCATGAGCGTGACATCAGGGCGCTGTGTGAACCCGCGCCCATAGCACCGCCGCCAGAACGATTCGACGTGCATCGGATCGTGCCCGACGAGGAACTGAGCGGCGAGATCTTCGATAGCGGCCGTCATCACTGCCGGACCGAACGTGGCGCCGTAGGCCTCGCCCCAGCCGATCGTTCCGTCGTCGGCCGTCACCTTCACCAAAGTGAAGTACGTGCCACCGAACGACGGAGGAGGGTTCTGGACGGCGAATGCCTGCACCGCCGCCACCCTCGTCGTCTGATGAGTCGCTCGTTTCATCACGAACTCTCCTTTCTGTCGAACACCACGACGTTGCGTCGAGCCGAGCCGTTCTTGGCGTCGGCAATCGCCTCGTTGATACGTTCGAGTGGATAGGTCGCCGAGATGAGTTCGTCGAGCATGAGCTCGCCGGCCCGATGAAGTTCGACGAGTTCGCCGATATCGCGACGGGGATGAGCCGAGCCCATCTTGGAACCGATGATGCGCTGATCGGCGGCAGCGAGCGATCCGGGATCCCAGCCGAGCGATAGTTCGTCGGCCGGCATGCCGACCGCCACGAGCGAACCTCCGACTCCGACGAAGTCCGTCGCGCTTCGGTAGGCGCTTGGCGCACCGGTTGCCACGAACACTGCATCGGCGAGGTCGCCCGAACAGGCATCTCGGACGAATGCCACTGAGTCGTTCTGTGTCGGATCGACGCAATGGGTCGCGCCGAAGGTCAGGGCGGCTTCGAGCTTCGACGAATCGGGGTCGACGGCCACGATCACCTCGGCACCGGCGATTCGCGCACCTTGGACGACGTTCAGTCCGACACCACCGCAGCCGATCACCACGACCCGATCGCCAGGCTCCACGTGGGCCGATCGAAGAACTGCCCCGGTTCCGGTGATCACGCCGCAGGCGAGAAGGCTCGCCGGCGTGGCGTCGAGATCGATGGGGGCGAGTTGTGAATGGTGAACGACCACCTGCTCGGCAAACGCCCCACAGAACATCCCCTGGCCGACAATCGCGCCGTTGGCATCGGCGATCGGTGAACCTGGATCGGGCTTCGACGAGCAGGCGACTGGCCGCCCTCGTCGGCAAGCCCGGCATTCGCCGCACGATCGAATGAGAGTGACGACCACGCGATCACCGACTGCCACGTCGCGCACGAGTTCCCCGATCTCGACCACTCGTCCGGCCGCCTCGTGACCGTAGACGGAGGGGAGTGGTCCGCCCCATCCACCGTCGATGTACGTGATGTCGCTGTGGCAGATCGCCACTGCATCGATTTCGACACGTACTTCCTCGGGCAGTGGGTCGCGCAGATCGACGTCTTCGATCACGAGTGGCTCGCCGAATTCTCGGAGAACGGCTGCCCGTACTCGAGTCATGTGTTCGATACGTCGATCAGGCTCACGACTTCATGGTAGGCGTCGAAGAATCGTCGAAAGACAGGCGGATGGAGATTTGTGCCCCCACTTTCGGGTGTTGAGACATGGCATGCAGAAGAGATCCCGGCGTGGAACGATGGGAGGTGTGGTGAAACGCATTGGTTCGATGCTCGTCGGTCTGACCGCTGTGTTCGTCGTCGGGTGCTCCGGGCAACAGAACAGGGCTCAGTTGCCGCCTCCGACGACGGCGCCCGAGAGCGCGATCGCGTCACCAACTGATCCGCCGGCGACCATGCCACCCACGAGCACGGCCGAGAAGGTGATTCCCGAGAGTGGAACTCCTCCCACCGAATCGGTGTATCTCGAAGTCGATGCCGACGACGTGGTGCCTGTTGTGGCGTCGGCCGTCGTCGGGTCGCCGGTGCGCATCGTGATCACGACCGAGATCGAGCGAAAATTTCGTTTGAAGAGCGACGGCACCGAACTGTCGGGGACGGCGGTCGCTTTCGAGTTCGTGGCTGACGACGAGCGCGTTTACGAAATCGTCGACGTCGCTACTGGCGACGTGGTCGTCAGCCTCGAATCGATTTTCGACTGACGACCGCGTCGTTTCCGCCTGAGATCACGACGGTCGGCAGGGCTGGCCGCGCAACGCGCCGCAGGCCGGAACACCTGGCGGAACCGGAAGGTCTCGCACGATTGGAAGCACGATCGCCGACGGATGCTCGGCGTCGTGCACGATCGAGACGGATTCGCCGGCGCTGAGAGTACGGAACTTCCACACTCCTCGGTTTCCACCAGGAGCGTCGATCGTCACGCGAAGACGTGATCCCGAGCGGATGGGGTGAGCCACGGGGAAGATGTCGACGCGGACGGCCGTGATCTCTCCCGGAGCCAGTTCGACGGCATCGGCCGCAATGTGCGTGTGCACAGGCTGAAGCTCGGTCGACTTCGAGTCGTCGAGGACGCGATGGCTGGCGCGCAACCATCCGCTCTGGATGTAGACCTCGGAACCGTCGGGCCTGATTTCGCTGAGTGTGACCTCGAGATCGGTGTCCTCGGCAGAGCTGGTGATCCAGAGATCGGCCGAACCGGGTCCGAGGATCACCGCGTCGTCGGTGAAGGGGTCGGAGGTGAATACGGCGGCGGTTCCCTCGGGATTGCGCACCCAGTCGTATTGCACGTCGGCGCGCCAGATGCCCGACCCTGATCCTTCGTAGAAGGTTTCCGGAACGGCCGTCGGATCGGCCACGTACGAGGTTTCGCCGGTCGTGGCGAGCTCCTCGCCGAGACGGCCCCCGTCGCCGAGCAGATAGCGGATCGCCGTCGCCGATGCGACTGGCCACGAGTCGAACGAAGCTGACCAGCGCGCTGCCGGCGACGCGGGGTCCAAACCGTCAGCCGCGCCTTGTTCGAACAGCACGACGTACGGGTCTTCGTTCTCGAACGCGGCAAGCGCGTCTTCGTAGCTCAGACCTTCGAATCGATTCGTCGAATCAATGGGAGCAACCGTTCCGTAAAGACCGGCACCAAGAGGCCCGACGATCAGTGGCAGCACCGAGAGATCAGGTGTCTTCTTGGCGACGTACAGGCTGAGGAATTCAGCCATGCGCGGGAACACCGACGGGCTGAGCGATTCGGTGTGCAGACCGTTCACCATCGTCACGTAGAGGTGTGGAACCGATGTGAAGTCGTCGATCATGGCCGGGAAGTGGCCGCCAGTTTGCTCGTCTTGCCAGGCGCCCGCCATGAAGACGGGCACGTCGATCTTCGGGACGAACATGAGCGGGTTGATCTCGTCGCCGATGTCAGCTGTGTAGAACGGGTTGTCGTCGATCTCGGCGGTGAGGTCGGGATTCTGCAGTCGCAGCATTTGGTTCTCGGCGCATACTTCGTCACCTTCGTCGGCCTGCTTCTTCGTCCACTCCTGCCCGTACATCTGGGATTCCTGCATTCGCTCGGCTGTCCACGACACGGCGAAACCGGTGTTCAAGATGCCGCCGGGGTACAGGGTCGAGCGGTACGAGTCGTCGAGTACTGAGATGGGTGTGATCGCGACCAGACTCGGCGGCTGTGTCGACGCCACGAACAACTGACTGATACCCGGGTACGAGATTCCGACCATGCCGACTTCGTTGTCGAGAACCCAGTCCTGAGCGGCGATCGCTTCGATCACGTCGTAACCGTCGACGAGTTGGGCTTCCTCGAAGAAGCGGTAACTGCCTCCGGAACATCCTGTGCCGCGCATGTTCACGCCCACGTAGGCGTAGCCGAGCGTGTTGAAGAGCAGACCGAAAGTGGTGTTGGACGGATCGCTCGGCGAGTAACCCGAGTATTCGACGACGGTGGGGTAGGGACCGT
>Ga0075480_10002893_pt1 | contig 11037 bp, 10 predicted proteins | sample DEB08_DNA_7_FD_81590 | JGI IMG/M metagenome (GOLD analysis project Ga0075480, IMG submission 81590) | Aqueous microbial communities from the Delaware River and Bay under freshwater to marine salinity gradient to study organic matter... | ecosystem: Environmental > Aquatic > Marine > Coastal ... | reverse complement strand
TAACACAATCAGACATAAAAGGTCTTACTGTAGAACGACTTCGCCGTCTTTGAAGGTAGCGATATCTTTCTTTCTGTACTGAGCTACATAGCCTACGTTTTTACCAAGACCATTACTCATGCAGCGAAGTTTAAAGAAGTTATAGAAAGCTTCTAGGTACTGTAGTTTTAAGCCTTTCGCCATTCCTCCAATCGAAGGAGTTACCTCAATGATAAGGGTAGGTTTTCCACCTTGGTATTTAGCTTCAGCTCCTACATAGATGCTTTGTTTTTGAATTCTTTCTCTGTTACGGAAGAACTGGTTGAACTCAAGAAGAACGTGCTGAAGGTTATCGTCAGCAGCACTTGTATGTTTGCTGGCGCTTCCACCAAAAGCAGCTTCTAGAGCACTGTCTCTAACAGCTTCTTTTTCTTTACGCTTTCTTTGAGCTTCTTTACGTTGCTCTTCTAGTAGTGCTAACTCAGCAGCTTTCTTTTCTTCAGCAATTCTCTTTGCTTCAGCAAGCTCTTTCTTAAGTCGGTCATCTTTAGCCATGGCGACAAGTTCTTCAGTAATAAAGACGCCTTTACTTGCTGCATATTTTGGCAAGTAATCGATAATGAAATCTAGAGTTTTTGTGTATTCGACCGGAATGGCTTTTCTTGAGAATAAAGTACCTTTTTCAAAACAGATGTGGCAACCTTTATGAGCATTACCTTGTCCGTCACATGAGATACACTTACCTGTAATTTTGCAGATCTCACATTTTTTAACTTCAACTCTTCCGCCCAGGCCTTTGTAGACAATCTGCTTACGGCCTTTGCAGTTTTTGCATACGCCTTTGATACAAAGTTTACATTGAGACTTATTAAATCCTACACCACGACACTTGAAACACTTATTTTGAAATGGAGCTTGCCCAAGAAAGGCAAGTGGATCTAAAGCAATAAACTTTGCATCAACCGCTGGCATGTAAGTGTTGATAACTTTGCTGTTAGCACTCAACATACCCAGAACAGTACTCTTAATCAAAAGCTTGTTCAGTTCTGGATCCTTGTGGTCTTCCAGAGACATTTTGTATAATCCACGAATTCCAGCGGCATCTTTTGCTTTTGCTTTTTTAGCGGATTCAAAAATTTTGTAGTGTGCACTTTCCTTATTCAGTTCCTGCCCCAATGCAGAAAATGAAAAAATTAGAAATAGCCCTACGAGACTAAGTCGGAACATTTTAACCCCTTTCCATGTATATTAAAAATAATTAATTCGGCAAACATAATAGGACTTTCGTTTATGTCACTCCGTAAAAGTCATAAATTCCCTTTTCGGATATTATTGTAAAATTCCTATTGGTCGATTTGCATAACTGTATTCTATTAACCACCCAAACAATGTCATTTTGAAAGATTAAAGGGAAGTCATGCAATTTAAAAGCAAAATATTAATTTTCGTAGCATTTATTTTTTTAACCTCTTGCGGTAACAGTGAGAATGGACTCATAGAAAAGTGTTTTGGTTCCTACAAAAATGCAATTTTAAACGATAAAGGTTCTGAAGCAGCAAAAGTTGTAACAAAAGCAACTTTAGAAAGATACGGCAAATTTATTGATTGGTGTAAAACTTATAAGAAGGAAGATATTGAAAAGCTTCCTTTTATGGACCGTTTCCTTTTAATCTTAATTAAACATCGTGCTCCTAAAGAAAAAATTCTTTCAAGCGATGGAAAAGATCTTTTTATCTATGCTGTTAATCAAGGTTGGGTAGGAAAAGACAGTGTTCTAAAAGCAGAAATTGGGGACGTTAAAGTTAGTGGAAATAATGCAACTGCTTCTTTAGTTCTAAATGGCGTCAAAGCACCATTCAAATATCATTTTGTTAAAGAAGGGAATGAGTGGAAGTTTGATCTGCTAAAAGTTTTGGAGACTACTAATACTATGATTGTCAAAATGATTCAGCAGCAAGGAATGAAGGAGAATGAGTTCATTTTTAAATCTGCAGAAGCTGTTTCAGGAAAAAAGATTGACGACTCTATTTGGGAGCCAATTACAAAATAAGAATTTATGTTTTACGAACCCTTTCAGGGTAAATTCTTTGTGTATAGGGTAATGACCCAGGCATTTCATACCTGGCTAGTAAAATCCTTCCAGGATATTAATTCCCTAAAGAGGAAAAGATAGTAGCCCAGTGTGAAACGCTGGGTAATAGGTCGCCCCCAAAGGTTTTTACTCTGAAGGAGTGATTCATTAGAGGAGCCTATTGTTAGCCGCCCAAACTCTTATTATAAACTCCTTCCAGGATATTAATTCCCTGAAGGGGAAAAGATAGCAGCCCAGTGTGAAACGCTGGGTAATAGGTTCCCTAAAAGGCTCTTAACTCTGAAGGATTGATCCATTAGAAGAGCCTCTTCTTTCCCTCCCAAACTCATATTATAAACTCCTTGCAGGATATTAATTCCCTAAAGGGGAAAAGATAGTAGCCCAGTGTGAAACGCTGGGTAATAGGTCGCCCCCAAAGGTTTTTACTCTGAAGGATTGATCCATTAGAGGAGCCTCTTCTTCCCCAAATAAACTTTAATTGATAGACCTGGATTTTCCGATCGATATGGAAAGCTAGGTTTATAATGTCGGTGGTATTGTTAAACTTAATCTTAAAAGCTCCTTAACATTTATACCTTGGGAACTTCAATCTTTATTTGTAAAACTGCTTTAGTTGATCATTGGGGAAGTTGAAAAGCTTTTTATAGGCAGCCATAAATTCCGGAGAAACAGATTTCGTTTTTTTGCCTTTTTTGCGGAATGCTATCTCTTTTTTAGTGACGTCCTTTTTCATGGATCCAGCATTGGATTCACCAACACCGATAAATTCCATATTTAAACCAAGACCGCCAAAAACAATTGGATCAGAAATAGGGTGTGCTAGATCTCCAAAGTTAAAGCCTTTGCCTTCATACTTTCCTTTGTGCATGACGACTTCAAACATTCCAGTTTCTTTATCAATGGTCTTAATGGTGTAACCACGGCCTTTTTTATTGATGATTTCATTTAACTTCTTACCAACTAGAGTACCCTGAACTTTTTTATAGTCTGGGATATGCATTTTGGAATAAACCTTGAAGTCTCCCGTTTTTAATATGCTTTGGGCAATTTTTTGGATTGTGGTATTGTGGTGGTCGTGGTGAATAAGGGCATAACCACTATTTGCGCTAAGTCCCTTCACCTCTTTAATCATTTTTGTATCGGTATTGAGAATAGCTTTTTCAATTATTTTGGCTTCTTGTTCATTTTTAATGCCATCGATGTAAACTGCGTAAGTTTTCCAGGAAGGTTTCCCAGCAAATAAAGAAGTCGAAAGTAGAAAGAAAACTAATATTTTACACATACATATCTCCATTGGTTTCCCTCTTTAACGATGGACTACTGTTTGTTGGGACACTTTAACATTATTTAATTTTTAGTTTTTGTGCTTTTCGATCTTTGGTGGGATTTTAAAATTGAATATGGAATTGATTTTTATAAGTGAAATTGACAAATTTTTTAGCTTGGTGATAGCTTTTGAACAGGAGAGTGACTGTAATTAGAGGAAGACTAAATACTTCAATTTTCGTAATGTAATTTGTTAAAATCGATTCTTTTGTTTGCTCGACTGTTAAGGGACTATTGATAAAATTTGTTAATATCATTTATTTGAACAAAGACAAAAACTCTAATGACAGAAACTAATATGAACGAAAGACCAAATTTACTTTACATCCATTCAGATCAGCATACTCCAAACGTTTTGGGTTGCTATGGTGATCCACTAGTACAAACTCCAAACCTTGATGCATTAGCAGATTCTGGTGCCATTTTTACAAACGTTTATGCACCATCGCCGATTTGTACTCCTTCTAGAATGTCAACGTTGACTGGAAGACATCCTTACAAGAACGAATGTTGGACAAACTATCATGTTTTAAACTCAGGTATTCCAACATTTGCACATGCAATGGGAGCAGGTGGTTACCGTCCAATTCTTTTCGGAAGAATGCACTCAATTGGTCCGGATCAACTTCATGGCTATGCTGAGCGTTATGTAGGTGATCATTGTTCTAACTATACAGATAGTTTGGATGTAGACCATGGCGAGTTACAAGGAGCTCCTTTTCCACAAAGAGCTTCACTTCAGAAGTCTGGTTCCGGTCAAAATGCTTACCAGGTTCACGATGAAGATGTAACAGCTTCAGCAGTTAAGTATATAAATGAAACTTTGGCAAAAAAAGATGATGGTGAGCCATTCTGTTTAACCGTTGGTTATATGCTACCACATCAGCCATACGTTGCTAAGAAAGAGGATTACGACCTCTACAAAGACAAAATTACAATGCCTAAAATTCAGGTTCCTTTTTCTGATGATTTACACCCACACATCAGGGAATGGCGCCGAGATAAGGATATAGAAGAAGTTACTGAAGAAGAAGTCAAGAGAGCAAGAGCTGCTTATTGGGGTTTGGTCACCAGAACAGACAAGATGATCGGTGAAGTTATCCAGGCATTAAAAGATAATGGACTCTACGAAAACACCATTGTTATTTACTCTTCAGACCATGGTGATCAAGTTGGAGAACACAGCCTTTGGTGGAAAATGACTTTCTATGAGAACTCTGTGAAAGTTCCATTAATCGTTTCTTGGCCTGGAAAGATTGCAGCTGGTCAGAAGATCGAGAAAGTTGTTAGTTCACTTGACCTTTCTGCTACTATGCTAGACCTACTGGGTTGTCCAGAAATGCCGAATAATCAGGGAAGAAGTTTAAAGCCGATTCTTGAAGGTGAAGACAATCTTGAGGATATTGCTTTCTCTGAATTCTGTAATCATAAAGGCATGATTCACCGTATGATTCGTAAGGGTGATTATAAGTACAATTACTATCATGGCTACCCAAGTCAGCTCTTCAATATGAAAGAAGATCCAGATGAGTTAAATGACTTAATTGATTGTCCAGATCATCAAGAAATTGCAGCGGCCTTAAAAGAAGAAGTTTTGGCAGATTGGGATCCAGATGCTATTAATGAAGAAATAGCCAGAAAGTATCAGGAGTATTTGATGATAGAAGGGTGGGCTCACAATACAACTCCAGTTGACCAGTACTACTGGAAACTGGATCCAGCGATGGATTATCTGGATAAATGACAGATGTAAGTTCAGTAAAACGTGGCCCAGGCTTTATAATCACTAAAATACTAGTCTGGGCAGGAATTATTGTTTTTGGGTACTTACCATTTGAAGGCAGTAGTATTAATGGGGACGGCTATCCAAGAAAACCAATTGAAATAGTTGTTCCTTTTAAAGCTGGCGGCGGTTCAGATATTCTAGTTAGAATGTTCCAGAAAACTATTAATAAGAATAAACTTTTGCCAGTTCCTTTAGTAGTTGTAAACCGCCCTGGAGCCAGTGCTACTGATGGTAGTCGCTTTGTCAAAGATACAGAAGCCGATGGTTACACACTTTTAAACCTTCATGATGCAATTATTATATCTAAGCAGTTCGGAAAAGTTGATTACGGGCCAGAGTCTTTTGAAGCTGTGGCAGGAACTGTATCTAACGGAATAGTCGTTGTCGTTAGGAATGATTCTCCATACAAAAACTTAAATGATTTGGTAGAAGATGCTAAAAAGCGTCCATCACAAATTATCTTTGGCTGTGCATTAGGGACTCCAACTCACGTTTCTGGACTTCTTCTTCAAAAAGAGGGCAAAATGAAATTTAATCTAATTCAGTCTGGAGGAGGTGCTGCAAGATTAGAGCAGCTTATGGGAAATCATATAAATGTTTCAGTATTTTCTGTAGCAGAGTATATGAACTTTAAGTCCCAGGGCTTGAGAGCCATTTCTTACTTAGGTGAAGATCGACATCCTGAATTACCAGATATTCCTACAGCTAAAGAAGAAGGAGTCAATGCTGTTACCGATGTTACATTTTATTGGTGGTTTCCTAAAGACACAGACCAAAGCAAAGTAAAAAAGATTGCCAATGTTTTTAAAGAGGCTATGAAGGATGAAGAACTTTTAGCTTTTCTAAATAAAAATAAAATGGCACCCGTTTTTCTGACTGGAGAAAAGCTGGACTTACATCTTCAAAAACTTGAATCAAAAATTAGCAGTTTAGAAGCAGGGGAGGCTCATGACTTGCCGCCGTTTCACTTGATTGTTATGGGGACTTTAGCCTTATTCCTCATTTATATTGTTTGGGATAATATTTCTAAAAAGGATGCCGAAAAAAGCTTGAAGAAAGAAAAGGTTAATTACCTTCCTGCAACAATCACAATTGCCATAGTTTGTTTGTACATTTTTCTAATGAGCTTAGGAGTAGTTGACTTCAGAATACTGACTTTTGTATTCATGGTTTCGCTGGGCTTATTCTTAAGTGATAAGGGAAAAATTAGCAAGCAAGCTTTATTTGAATGCTCACTCTTAATAAGTTTGGGTACTTACTACGTTTTCACTCATATCGTACATGTGGATCTACCATCATGAATATTATAGCTTCAATAGGACTAGAGACTGCTTTTTCTGTGCTTTTCAGTGTGAAAGGCCTTCTTCTCATGTTATTGGGAACAACTTTAGGGGTTACGGTCGGAGCAGTTCCAGGCTTGACCGGGGCTATGCTTATTGCTCTGACACTTCCTTTAACTTTCTCAATGGATAGTTTATCTGCCATGATGCTTCTTGTAAGTATGTATGTTGGATCGGTTAGTGGTGGCTTAATTACTGCAACTTTACTTAGGATTCCAGGAACGCCATCGTCCATGATGACCACCTTGGATGGTTATCCAATGGCTCAGAAAGGAAAGTCCGGAAGAGCTCTCGGTTTGGGTATTAGTGCTTCATTTGTAGGAGGAATAGTATCTTTAATCTTCTTGATTCTTTTGGCTGAACCTTTGAGTAAATATGCAACACATTTAGGGCCTTTTGAATTCTTCAGTTTAGTACTTATGGCTCTGGTTCTCATTGCTTCAGTTGGTGGTAAATCCATTTCCAGGTCGCTCTTTTCAGGTTTTCTGGGAATTCTTTTTGCCATGCCGGGAATAGTTGCTGCAACCGGTGAAGTTCGCATGACTTTTGGAATTCCAGAACTCAATGGCGGTTTTAAACTTTTACCAATGCTTATCGGTCTTTTTGCCATCAGCCAAATCATTACGGATGTAATAGAAAAAGACAAAGAAGTAACTCGTCTGGAGATGTCTATGAAAGGCATGTTCATGACTGGCAAAGAGTGGCTTTCACAGGGTGTAAATCTTATTCGTTCCAGCGTCATTGGAACATGGATCGGGGTTTTACCTGGAATAGGAGCCAATATTGGTTCTGTAGCAGCGTACTCGACAGCTAAGAATTTCTCGAAAACTCCTGAGAAGTTTGGCCAGGGAAGTGAAGAGGGGATTGTTGCAGCTGAATCGGCCAATAATGCAACAGTAGGTGGAGCTTTGATTCCATTGATCACTATGGGTATCCCGGGCTCCGTTATTGATGCCATCTTACTTGGAGCTTTAATGATTCATCAGCTTCAACCTGGACCATTACTTTTTGAGAGTGATCCAGAAGTGGTTTATACAATTATCGGCTCTTTTGCTGTGGCGAATGTTTTGATGTTGTTCATTATGATGGGCTTAGTGAAGCCGCTTTCGAAGCTTTCGAATATTCCAAAAGTTTATATGATCATCACAGTTCTAACATTTTGTGTTATTGGAACATTTGCTCAAAATAACAACATGTTTGACGTTTGGACAATGGTTGGTTTTGGTTTAATGGGCTTTGTTTTAGAGCGTTATTCCATACCATTAGCGCCATTTGTTATTGGTTTTGTTCTTGGCCCAATGGCAGAGAGTAAGTTAAGTACTGGACTCATGAGTTCACACGGAAGTTGGATGCCATTATTCACAAGACCTATTTCATGTATCTTCGTGATAATCTCTTTGGTTTTACTCTTGATGCCAATCATTAAGAGTTTCAAGAATAGGGGGAAAAAGGAAGACGCGGCTTAATATTTGTTAGCGTTGGAGATTCGTTTCATTTCTTCTTTTTCCGTAGGATAACCACCTCGACTAAATATGACGAAGACAAAGTCTAAAGAAATAGCGGCCGGTAAAACTAAAAGCCAGCCAGCTCTCTTTACGAAATAGGGATCCTTGGAGTATGAGATGTCGACATCAATATTTTTTGTTTGACCATTGGAGTCTCTATACTCCATGGTTATTTCATCTTCATCTTTAGAGATTAGTTTTAGGTATTCTTGCACATTTTCAGGGTTTTCACTCTTCACATAGATAGGAATCTTACGAACAACTTTTTCATCGACCACAGTCGTCATAGCGTAGTCATTGTCTTCAGCTTTGATCATGGCGCGAGTAAACCGTTTGTCATTCACAATGTAAGTATTGTTTTTTTTCATTGGACATGTAGGTGATGGCAAAGTTATTATTTTCAGTAATTCCACCTTCAAGTTTATCCATTTTATTAATTGGATATTCTGCCGTACATCTGGAAAATTGGTGACAAACTAGATGTGAAAGACAGCCGTTGCAGAAAAGAAGTGTAAATAGCAATAATACCAATCTCATAATAATTTCCTTAAGATACATTAATATCTATTTTAAAAGGATTTATGAGAGTTTGTTAATTAAATATTTCTTGGATCTATATCACTAAAATCGATAGCGGCTATTGATATAACTATTACTGATCAACTATTTTCTTGGCAACCATGCGTATTTGTGCAGCATCCGCTGGATCGAGGCTACTATTCCACTTAATGGAAATAATAGGTCCTTCATCAAATAAAACACCATAAAACATGCATGCAGCTAAGTAAGCTCCAGCTTTGCTTGGGTGACTTCCATCTCTGGCGTAGAGACTTTTGAAAAACTCTTCATCTTTTTTATGAAACTCTTTAAAGCCCAGCCCAACAGGAACGATTGTCGCTCCGTTAGCTTGTGCTGCTTTTTTATAGTTATCAGTCAGGAGTTTTTGCATTGTTTCATAATCAGGGAAAACCTTTGGATTTTTCTTATCGCCGTCTCTTCTTCCCCAAGTCATGTAATAATAAACTTTGGGTTTCTTTTTTAGGGTTTTAAAGAGTTTGGCGAACTCTGCAGTAGCCTCGTGGAAGATTTTATTGTATCCCGGAAGTGCTGGAGTTTGGCTTTGATCCTGAAGTACAATTTTATCCCAATCACCATTTTTGATTTTTGCTACGGTCTTAGGGTTTTTAACATGAAACATTAAGTTTTTGCCACCAGGAGAGATAAACTCAACTTTAGTGCTGCTTTTTTGATTCTTAAGCAGATCTGCAACGGTACCCTTAATACCACCTGTATAGCTATTGCCAATGAACAAAACATTTTCAGCAGAAAGGCTGAAAATAAGTAGAAAAAATGGAAGTAACTTTAAAAGTTTCATAATCATTACCCGGTTTAATTTTATCTACAATAATAGATTAAATACTTTTACCAAGTTGCAAGATGAGACTTCCATTTTTGTGAAGAGGCTTACTTTCTGGCGTCGATCTCACCAGTTCTGTTATGCCAGTTACCAACTCCACTTCGAAGGCTTTCCCATTTGCCATTTCCCATGTCGATCCAGAAAGAACCGGCCCATAGTGAGTTTGGTACATGGTTTTTGTAATATTCGATAGTTCCGTCGATAGCTATATAAGAACCTCTGTCCATGTGAGGAGTCGCACGATCATCTCTGTTGGCATGGTTACCTTCCATATTAGTCCCATCGTTAATATGGTTTCCCGGTCTTTCGACAACAACAAAGGGGGTAGTAAAGTCTTGCCAGTTTGGCCACTGGTAACCCTGATGGTTAATTTTAGCTATAAAAGAGTTGGAGAATGCTCCGATTATCGCCTGGTCATAAAGGCCATTACTGCCGTTGCCTGAACCAACAATACCTTCTTTAATCGAAGGGCACCTTAAAAAATCCAGAGAGCCAGTGGTGTATTTGGCTAGAAGAGGGTTGACCATATCTACTTTGTTGCCTTTAGTGCCGTACCAGTCAGCAATCTCTTCACTTTCGTTTGGGTCAGTATTTTCTTTATTCGGGTAAGTTGTTGGAAACTTGCCATTGTTATTTTTGCTGAAAGCATAAATGGTCGCATAATGTTGCTTTTTATTTGATATGCAGACTGCGTGTTTGGCAGTCTCCCTTGCTTTGTTGAGGCTGGGAAGAAGCATGGATAAAAGTATTGCAATAACAGCAATAACTATGATTAGTTCTAGAAGGGTGAACTTTTTCATTAATATTTCTCCGCACGTATAATTTATTTGCAGAGTATTCAGACTGATTTTGGGAATCATTCGGTGAAAATTCAAAAAAAGTTAAACTTTTTATCATATGTGTGAAATAAATTAAAAATATTAACGAATGATTACAGACTTTGATGCGAATAGTTATTAAGATTTAATAATGAAAGAGAATGAAGAATTGCGTAATAGAAAGAAGATTTTAGACTTTCTTGAAACTGGTAAAGGTAAGCAAGATATCGAGGAAAGGCTGCATGATTCCTCCTTTAGAGAGGAATACCTTGAACTGACGCGAATGGAAGCGGCTTTATACCAGGCTTGGGAAGAGAAATCTACGATGAAGTTAAAGAAAAAACCTCTAAGGTTTCCAGTTTTCCGTGTAAGTGCTTTGGTCGCCTTACTAGCTCTTGCTTTTATTGCTTACACTCACTTTTTTCAAAATGTAGCGATCTATGCAAGCTCTTCGGCTGGCATAAAAGCAAATACAGAAATTACATTATCAGAAAGTACAGAAATAAATTTAAAAGATGGCAGCCGTATTTTCTTCAAAGGTCAGTCTAAGTTTAGATTTATCGATGAAAATACAATAGAAGTTTTTGATGGACTTTTAGAAGCAAAAGTTAATCCCAGACCAAATAATAAATTAAGTATTATCACTCCTTCCGGACCTTTTACAGTTATCGGAACTCAATTTACATTAATGATTAGTGAAGACTCATCTTTTTTAAATGTGACTGAAGGGAAGGTGGCAGTAGCAGATAAGGTCATTGGTGCAAATGAAGAAGC
>Ga0075480_10002884_pt1 | contig 11048 bp, 9 predicted proteins | sample DEB08_DNA_7_FD_81590 | JGI IMG/M metagenome (GOLD analysis project Ga0075480, IMG submission 81590) | Aqueous microbial communities from the Delaware River and Bay under freshwater to marine salinity gradient to study organic matter... | ecosystem: Environmental > Aquatic > Marine > Coastal ... | reverse complement strand
GTGTCAAAAAATAAGTTATGATGTTCAATGTTTTTTATTTTTTTATCAAAACCTACATAGAATAAAAGTGATGATGGAGCAAAAACCCTGCTTTTCCAATATTTTTCTGAGTATTGTCTAAACTTCTCAGGTAATAACTTTTCGGTGTGGTGGTAATCTGCTCCTGAAATTACAAAATCACATTTCACTTCTTCATTTTCAAAAATAAGATTACTAACATTTTTTTCTTTGATTACTATTTTTTGTAACTCATAATTTGTTTTATACGTTACACCTAAGGACTCTCCAAGTGAAACCATTGCGGTTACCAGATCATAAAATCCATTTTTAGGTTGAAAAGTCCCTAAACCAAAGTCTGCATAATTCATAAAATTATAAAAGGCTGGAGTATTGGAGGCTTTTGCACCTAGAAATAGTACAGGAAATTCTAATATAGATCTTAGTTTCGGATTCTTAAATTCCTTGTAAACATCTTTGCGGATTGTAGATAAAAAATATCTTACTTTTTTAATTGTCTTTAATGAAACTAATTCTAATGGGCTAATTCCTGGCATCTTATAGAGCATATCCGTAACTCCAATAGAATAATTTTCTTTAGCTTTTAGTATAAACTTTTTTAATTTAGTACCACTTCCTTTTTCAATTTCTTCAAATTTTTTTGATATTTTTTCAATATCATCTTGTATGTCAATGTAATCATCAAGCCCAAAATATACTCTGTATGCTGGATCCAGTTTTTTTATTTCATAAAAATCTTTTGTGGTTTTATTAAAGTCATTAAAAAACTTCTCAAAAACATCAGGCATCCAATACCAGCTTGGTCCCATATCAAAAGTAAATCCTTTGGCTTTAAATTGTCTTGCTCTTCCACCTAACTTTTCATTTTTTTCGTAAACTGTTACGTTGTGACCAGCTTTTGCTAAATAACACGCAGCAGACAAGGATGAAAATCCTGAACCTATTATTGAAATATTTTTTTTCATAAATCTTGAGTGCGCACGAGAAGACTCGAACTTCCACAATCATAATGATTATTAGGCCCTCAACCTAACGCGTCTACCAATTCCGCCACGTGCGCTTTGTTTAAATTTAATTGTTATTAATATAAGTTTTTGGAGTTATACCATATTTTTTTTTGAAAGCAGCAATAAAATGACTTGAAGAGCTGTATCCTAATTCATAACTTACCTCGTTTACATTTAGGTTACCTTTGCTTAAAAGTTGCTTTGCTTTTTCCATTTTAAAATCAAATAAATATTTAAAAACAGGTTTTCCGTATATTTCTTTAAATCCTTTTTTTAGATTTTTTAAACTTAAATCAATTGATTTTGATAACTCTGAAAGGCTTGGAGGCTTCTTGACATCTTTGATTATAATATCTTTAGCCCTTGCAATTTTCTTTAAGTTTTCATCATTTTTTAGAAAAGGACACTGATCTAAATCAATTTCTTTGTTTTTCTTGAACATTAAACTAAAGAGCTCATAAATCTTAGCTTTGTACAATAAACTTCTAGTTGAGATGTCTGATTCATTTTTTAAAACTTGATTGAGAACAATTAGGATAGAATCTGAAATTATATTTTCAGAGTAGTGCTTCTGATTTAAACTTTTATTTTCAATAAACGGAATATTAGTAGATGTGCTAGAAAACAACTCATGAAATTCAATAATAGGTATTAGGATTGAAATAATTTTTGATTCTTTTTCTACTGCAGCATCAATAATCAATTTTTTTTGAGGATTATAAAGGGTTAAGAATTTGCCCTTGTTTAATTTTAATTTATATGCTCCTTTGTTATAATTTAATGTAAAAGATCCTGAGATGCAAAAATGAAATTGTATAAATGATTCATCAAGATTATCGTAAAACATTTTTGATATTTTACTACTGTTATTAACCAACTTAAGTAAAGTTAATTGATTACCAACTTGATACTCATTCATTATTAATTCTTTAAATACCACTTCTCAATAATGGTGCCTAAATATAAAAAAACCAGCTTAAAGCTGGTTTTTTTTAAGACTACAAGATGTCTAATTAAAATCTGTAACTCCCTCGTTGGGTTGATATACATAATTAAACGTAAAGTATCTGCTAGGATCAGAAAATGCATCAGGGTTTTCAGGAGCACCTAAATAATAGCTAAGTATTTCCATTTTAGCATATTTACCATCTCTTGTTCTAAAAACTAATATTTTACCAGGGGTAGGGTTAATTAGGTATGTTGGAGGACCAGCATAAGTATACCATCCGTTTCCAGAACCTGATTGAATTGCATAACCACTTGATGAGTCTTGTATTATTAAAGAAGTTTCAACAGCAACCATCTCAGCCATTGTTCCATCAAAAATATACACCCCTGCATCACCTGTTCTTTCGGGCTCGTCAGTAGTTCCTAATGATGTACCACCGTTAACAATTATCGATGTTCCACGAAACGCAACATCCCATTCAGTTTCACTTTCTGTTTGAAGTCCAGTTTCAAAATCAAATCGGGCAAATGTTCCGGAAATTGGTTGTCCTTGACCTCCTTCTTGGGGCGCATATAGATCTTCAATTGAAACACTTTGGATGTCTTGTAAATTGGGTCCATCATCTTCACAGTTAAAGAATGAAATTAGCATAATTGATAGTACTAATAATTTGATAGTTTTCATGTAATAATTTTTAATGATTATTAATTAATTTAAATTGTGTTTAATTCTCAAATAGTAAATCCTTCCACTTAGACTTGAAATATTTTCTGTATCTAAGTAGTTGAATATATTTTCAATTCCACCTGAAACCATAGTTTTGGAATTTATTTTTTTATTCAGACTTATATTAGTTGTAAAGTGCCCCTTTACAAATGTGTCATATTTATCTAAATAGTTGTTAGAGTTGCTGTCAAATAAACCATATTTGCTTCTGTATCTTAATCTTAAGTTAGCACTAAATTTTTTTTCAAGATTATTATAGTTCACCTTAAAGACACCCATATGTCTTGATCTGTTGTATAGGCCAAAATAATCAGATTTTTTAAGCCTAAAAGCGGGAGAAGTAGGAGTTAATCTTGCAAAAATTTCACCATTTTCAAATGCGTTTCTTGCATCCAAATCAAACGCATAAAGTAGTTGATAACCAAGTGTAAAATTTAAATAATTATCAGTTTTGAATTTTGTTTTAATATCAAAACCAAAAGTTGATACATTATTCACATTATAATAAGAAAAAACATTTTGACCATTTGTTTTATTTGCTATCACTCGATAATCAATCAAGTTTTTAGCAGAATTATTAAAAACATTTACAGACATATTTATTTTTTCGTTTAAATCTCTATTGTAACCAACATTTAATCCAAAAGAACTTTCCGGACTTAGAGGTTCTTCAAACTCATCAATTGGGACGATAATATTTGCGATTTGCCCTTCATTTATTAATTGATTTAATACATCTTCAACTACATTATATCCTATTACCGAATAACCAATTGTTGAATTAGAGAAGTTGAAATATAATTGCCTGAAATCAGGGGTTTTATAACCATATCCTGCGGAAACCTTTATTGATTCATTATCACCTATTTTATATATACCTGAAAATTTTGGACTAATTTGTGATTTATATTCTTTGTATTTGTCAAACCTACCTCCAAAAATCAAGTTAACTTTATCGTTTGGATTAAAGTCGTATTGAAAATAAATAAAAGGAGATTTCTGTTTTGGTTTAAGATCAAAATATGTTCTATTCAATGATTCGTATTTGTAACCTAGACCAAAAACTAATTCTTTTTGGTTATTTACTTTGTAAACTGTTTTAATTTCGGGCTTAAATAATATTTGATCATAAAAACTTTCACTAAATCTATTTCCTTGATCATCATCTAAAAATTCATCTCCAAAATAAGAAGTAAAATATATTTCCAAATCAGTTTTTAATTTATCTGATTCATGACTTACTATCAGGTTAATATTATCCTCGGCTGTAAAAGTTTCCCCACTTAAAGAGTTGGGTGCTATATTATCGATTAATTGAGCATAATATCTAGCATTAATTTTAACTTTCAAGCTTTCACTTATGTTTTGTCCAAACTTAATTTGAAGAGTATTTGTATTAAATTTATTTACAGTGTTTAAGCCATCGTCTTCGATGAGGTCATATCCGTCACTAGAATAATTATTAAAAAAAACGGATCCATAAAATTTTTTCTTTTTGTAATTTAAGTTAATGCTATTATCTAATGTTTTGTGTGTTTCATAAGTGCTGCTTAAATAGCCATTGAACCCCTCTGATGGTTCTTCAGTAATAATATTAATTACACCTGCAAATGCATTATTTCCGTAAAGACTTGATGAGGGTCCACGAACAATTTCTATTTGCTTTATGTTTCCTACCGAAATTCTATTTAAATCTAAAGTCCCTGCTAGTCTACCTACCAGTGGTTGGTTGTCGAGTAATACAAGTGTGTATTCAGAATCAAGTCCCTGCATCTGAATTCCCTCAGCTCCACCAAAATCAGAAACTGTTATTAATCCAAGTTCTTCATTAATTACATCAGAAAGTCTGGTAGCATTTGTTTTTTCTATAGCATCTTTTTTTATTACTGAAGCATTAAGTGGGAGAGATGAAACAGTTCTGATGGTCTTGGTGCCGGAAATTATCACTTCATCAAGGCTGTTTTCAATCGAATCATTATCTAAAAAAACAGCTTGGCTCCATGAAAAAGAAGAGCATAAAAAGAGTAAATGTAGAAGTGTTATTTTTTTAAACAAAACTAAATTTTCGGCAAATATAAATAGGTGTTTTAAATATATAATAACGAATAAAGTTCTTTTATATAGTGTAAGGTTCTATCAGTTATGAATTAAATAAAAAAAATAAAGTATCGGAGAAAAATATAATTAAAAAGTGACCTGGCTGGGGCTCGAACCCAGGACCCTCTCCTTAAAAGGGAGATGCTCTACCAACTGAGCTACCAGGTCAAATTTAATTACTTTGAGGCTGCAAATATAAAATGTTTAATTTATATTACAATGCTTTTAATAAAAGAATTAATGAATATAATTTTATTGGGTTATATGGGAGTGGGAAAATCTTTAATAGGCAAGCAACTATCGGATTTACTTAATCAAAATTTCATTGATTTAGACGCTTATATTGAAAAAAAGGAAGGAAAATCAATTCGTAATATATTTTCTGATTCTGGAGATATATATTTTAGAAAAGTTGAAAGTAAATTACTAAAAGATTGCTTGTCAAATAACAAAAATATAATTCTTTCGGTTGGTGGAGGTACACCTTGCTATTACAATAATATTTCTTTAATTAATTCAAGCAAAAACTTTTCTATTTATTTGAAAAACAGCAATATAGAGCTTTCAAAAAGACTTTTTAAAATCAAAAATAATCGTCCCTTGATTTCCAATATTGAATCTGAAGATAAAATGATTGAATTTGTTTCTAAACATCTCTTTGAAAGAGAGTTCTACTATAATCAAGCGTCTATTAAAATTAATTGCGAAGGTAAAGACTTGAATGCTATTTGTAGTTCAATTATTTCAAGTCTAAGCTAGGAAAGCAGTAATTCCGTTTTTATCAATTAAAACCTCCACGTGATTTTGAATTGAAGTTGATAATGATAATCCTTTAAAGTCAGCCTTTATGGGATATTTCTTATGATTTCTATCTACTAATACTGCTGTCTTTAATTTCTTAATTTTTGTTTCTAAAAAATATTTTACTGCATACATCAGGGTTGATCCAGAATTTAAAACATCATCAACTACTATTATGGATTTATTTTCATAATTATCTGAATCTAAAGAAACAATTATTTCATTTCTAGGATTTTTTTTATCAATTATAATATTACATAATGTGATATTTTTTTTTGAAATATTTTTTATTTCATCACAAATTTTTTCTGCGATTAAATAACCATTATTTTCAATACCAGCAATAATTATTTCATCTTCATCAATATTTGATTCAATTATCTGAAGGGAGATCCTACTTATCTTTTTTTTGATTTGAGGGTAATCTAAAATTTTTTTCTTGTCCATAAAAGAATGTTAAATAAATAAAATATATTCTTTATAATTGTATTTTTGCTGTCAAAGTTAATTAATCTATGAAATTAAAACTATATATCTTAATAATAGCAATTTTGTTTTTGGGATTCTCTTGTGGTGATGATGAAGGAGATGGTATAACTGAAGTTCCCGAAGCTGATAGGACTGAGCAGCAAGTGATTGATAATGATTCCTTAGTTGGTTATTTACAAACTCATTACATCAATGAAACTATTTTAAGTAATAACCCTTCCATTTCTTTTGAAAATATTGAGATTAATGAACTACCTGAAGATGGTGAACTACCTAACCCTGATCAAAATTCTTTACTAATTGATCTTGTTGAAACCTTTACAACAACTTATTTTGATGTTGAATACGAATACTATGTTTTAAGAATCAATCAAGGAGGATCAGAAGTTTCACCTAATTTTTCTGATAAAGTCAGGGTATCATATGAAGGAAGCTTGATGGATGATACAATATTTGATAGCTCGATTTCACCTGTCGATTTTGACTTAACCGCTACAATAGCGGGATGGGGTAGAGTGCTTCCTGAATTTAATAATGCTGAAGATTTTATAATCAATTCAGACGGAACAGTTACATATAATAATCCTGGTATCGGTATAATGTTTTTACCTTCTGGTCTTGGATATTATTCTGCTGCTGCTGGTTCGGTTCCAGTATATTCAAACCTTATTTTTAAATTTAAAATATTTCAGTCTGAAGTAAACGATCATGATTTTGATAATGTTCCATCTCACCTGGAAGATATTAACGAAAATTATGACTTAACGGACGATAATTCTGATGATGATACATTTGCTGATTTTGTAGATAGCGATGACGATAATGATGGTACATTGACTGTAGACGAAGACTTAGAACCTGATAGTGACTTAACAGTGGATAGAGACGGAGATGGTGATCCAACTAACGATATTGGAGACGGTGATCCAACTAATGATGATACAGACGGAGATGGAATTCCTAATTATTTAGATCCAGATGATTCAGCATCAAGAGACGACTAGTTTATTTTCTAGAAATAACTTTTTTTACTTTTTCTACAATTGAAGCCGCATTCAATCCGTATTTTTCCATGAGTTGTGCAGGAGTACCCGATTCACCAAATGTATCTTTTGTTGCTACAAATTCTTGAGGTAAAGGTAAATTCTTAGATAAAACTCTCGATATACTTTCCCCTAGGCCACCTAAAAAATTATGTTCTTCAGCAGAGACAATGTATTTGGTTTTTGCTGCTGATTCAAGGATTATCTTTTTGTCTAATGGCTTAATCGTATGAATATTTATAACTTCTGCACTGATTCCAGATTCTTTTAAAGCTTTGGCAGCCTCAATTGATTCCCACACCAAGTGTCCAGTTGCCACTATAGTTACATCGCTACCATCAATTAATTTAATCCCTTTCCCAATTTCAAATTTTTGACTGGGATCAGTGAATACAGGAACTTTGGGCCTACCAAATCTAAGGTAAACAGGCCCATTATGATCAGCTAAAGCTAAAGTAGCTGCTTTTGTTTGATTGTAATCACAAGTGTTAATCACAGTCATTCCTGGAAGCATTTTCATCATCCCAATATCTTCTAAAATTTGATGGGTAGCACCATCTTCTCCTAGGGTTATTCCAGCATGTGAAGCACATATTTTTACATTTTTTCCTGAGTAAGCTATTGATTGTCTTATTTGATCGTAAACTCTTCCGGTTGAAAAGTTTGCAAAGGTTCCGGTGAAAGGAATTTTACCTCCAATTGTCAAACCTGCAGCAATACCCATCATGTTTGCTTCAGCTATACCGACTTGAAAAAATCTTTCAGGATGATTTTTTTTAAAATCATTCATTTTAAGGGAACCTGTCAAGTCAGCACAAAGTGCAACAACATTTTTATTCTTTAGACCTAGTTCTGTCAGACCGTCACCAAAACCACTTCTAGTATCCTTTTTTTCTGTGTAAGTAAAGTTTTCCATATTTAATAATCACCTAATGTTTCTTCATTTTGATTTAAACCAATTTTTAATTGATCGTCGTTTGGTGCTTTTCCATGCCATTCATGTGTATGCATCATAAAATCAACACCATTTCCCATAATTGTTTTCAATAAAATACAAACAGGTTTTTGTTTATGAGACTTATCTTTTGCAGCTTTCAGAGAAGATTTAATTTCGTTAATATTATTTCCTTCTACACATTCGATCACCTCCCAGCCAAAAGCGTTAAACTTATTCTTAAGATTACCAAGACTTAATACATTTTCGGTTGAGCCGTCAATTTGTTGACCGTTTAAGTCAATTGTTGCTATTAAATTATCAACTTTATTAGCCGATGCATACATTATTGCCTCCCAATTTTGACCTTCTTGAAGTTCTCCGTCACCCATTAGGCAGTAAACTATATTGTTATCATCATTTAATTTTTTTGATAATGCAGCACCAACAGCAACTGATAAGCCTTGTCCTAAGGAACCAGAAGCAATTCTTACACCCGGAAGTCCTTCGTGAGTTGTAGGGTGGCCTTGTAATCTTGAATTTATTAATCTAAAAGTGTTCAGTTCATCAACTTCAAAATATCCGCACCTTGCCAAAACACTATAAAAAACCGGTGATATGTGACCATTACTTAAAAAGAATATATCTTCGTTTAATCCGTTCATTGAAAAGTCTTTGTTTCTTTTCATTTCAGAATTAAATAATGTAACCATAAATTCAGCACAACCAAGTGAACCGCCAGGGTGACCTGAATTTACTTTATGAACCATTCTTAAGATATCTCTTCTTGTTTGAGTTGTGATTTTTTCTAGAATTTCTGTATCCATAATGGGTTAGTTATTTATAAGTAGGCAATTTATATTAATGTCTTGCATAAATAAAATTATTTAAAAGCCAGTTATTAACAATTAGACTTTTTTAGTAACATGAATATTTTATGAAAGTATCTTGGCTATATTTGCCAATATATGAATCCAAAATTTAAATTAGAATACAAGGATAAACTTTCAAATGCTAGAGCCTGCACGATAAAAACAAGTCATGGTGAAATAAGCACTCCTGTTTTTATGCCAGTTGGAACTCAAGGAACTGTTAAGGGTGTACATCAAAGGGAGTTAAAGGATGAAATAAAAGCAGATATTATTCTTGGCAATACATATCATTTATACTTAAGACCAGGCATCGAAATAATTGAAAAGGCTGGAGGTCTTCATAAATTTATAAATTGGAAAAAAAATATATTAACGGATTCCGGTGGTTATCAAGTTTACTCCTTGGCCAATAACAGAAAGATAACCGAAGAAGGTGTGCAATTTAAAAGTCATATTGATGGCAGTAAGCATTTTTTCTCACCTGAAAGTGCGATTGATATTCAAAAATCAATCGGAGCTGATATTATAATGGCTTTTGATGAATGTCCTCCGTATCCTTGTGATTATAGTTATGCGAAAAATTCTATGAATTTGACTCACAGATGGTTGGATAGATGTATTGACCAGTTTAACAATACACCACCAAAACACGGTTATGAGCAAATATTTTTTCCAATTGTTCAAGGAAGTACTTATAAAGATTTAAGGGAACAATCTGCAGAATTTATAACTTCAAAAAACTGTTTTGGAAATGCAATTGGTGGTCTTTCAGTTGGTGAACCTCATGATGAAATGTATGAAATGACTTCAGTGGTTTGTAAAATTTTACCTGAAGATAAACCAAGATATTTAATGGGTGTTGGAACCCCTGCTAATTTACTGGAAAATATTGCTTTAGGAATAGATATGTTTGATTGTGTTATGCCAACAAGAAATGGTAGAAATGGAATGTTATTTACATCCGAAGGAGTCATTAATATAAAAAATAAAAAATGGGAGTATGATTATTCAATTCTAGATGATAACGGTACAACATGGGTGGATAAAACATATTCAAAATCCTATTTGAGACATTTATTCACTGTAAATGAAATGTTAGGAAGACAAATTGCTTCAATACATAATTTAGGATTTTATTGTTTTTTGATGAGTGAAGCTAGAAAAAAAATAATTGAAGGAGATTTTTTAAATTGGAAAAATAAAATGGTAAAAAAATTAACTAATAGATTATAGTTGAACAAAATAGACAAGTACATATTAAAAAAATTTTTACTTACATATGTTTTAATTCAAGCATTGTTTGTTCCTATAGCTATAGTTGTAAATTTAGCTGACAATATTGATAAGCTATTGGCTAAAGAAGTTCCAGTTAACGAGATACTTGAGCATTATTATAATTTTAGTATTTATTTTTCTTCTAGTTTATTGCCTTTATTTCTTTTTTTGGCAATTACATGGTTTACTTCAAAATTATCATCTAATTCTGAGATAATTGCTTTGTATTCATCTGGTGTGTCAATTAGAAGGATATTGCAGCCATACATGATTGGATCTTTAATAATTGCTCTTTTTTCTTTATTTACTGGAATGTTTGTTGTTCCAGAGTCGACAAAAAAGTACAATGATTTTTCATATAAATATTTAAAAGGGAATAGAAAAGCTGTTGATAATAAAAATATCTTCAGAAAGATAAATGAGGATGAATACATATTTTTAACCCAGTTCAATCAAAAAAATAATGTTGGAACTAATTTTACTCTTGAAAATTTTAAAGGAGAAAAATTAAATTTTAAAATTAGTTCGACTAGTATTAGATACATCCCTGATATCAATAAATTTAGATTAAACAATTACACGAAGAGAACCGTAACCGATTCTATAGATATTTTAGAATCTAGAAGAACCTTTGATACTATATTTTCTTTTAGTGTAGATGATTTAACCCCTTTGAATTATGTTGCTGAATCTCTGAATTATAATCAATTAGTAGATTTTATTGAAATTGAAAAAAATAGAGGTTCAACCAATATAGATAGATATTTGGTTGTTAAATACAAAAAATGGAGTATTCCCTTTTCAATTTTTATCTTAACACTAATAGGTTTTTCTGTT
>Ga0075480_10002883_pt1 | contig 11048 bp, 19 predicted proteins | sample DEB08_DNA_7_FD_81590 | JGI IMG/M metagenome (GOLD analysis project Ga0075480, IMG submission 81590) | Aqueous microbial communities from the Delaware River and Bay under freshwater to marine salinity gradient to study organic matter... | ecosystem: Environmental > Aquatic > Marine > Coastal ... | reverse complement strand
TAGACCGCATGATACTGGTCATATTCATACTACTATCAGTACACTTGAGGATCGAGTAGAGAAACTTTGGGAAAAACGGGCTGATACTACTCTCAACCTCAAAAGTTTTTATGAAGGGCAAGAAACAGATTCCTACGGTTGCTAACTAAAGCGAGCGTGGCGGAATCGGTAGACGCAACGGACTTAAAATCCGTAGGCTGTGATGGCCGTGGGGGTTCGAGTCCCCCCGCTCGTACCAATGGTCCTGTAGTTTGATTGGTAAAACCCCCGAATTATAGTCGGCATAGTCTCCAGATTAGAGAGCAATGCAGGTTCGAGTCCTGCCAGGACTACCAATTTATAGGGGTATAGTGTTAACGGTTTAGCACGACAGTCTCCAAAACTGTAAGTCTGGGTTCGAATCCTGGTACCTCTGCCAAAGGATAACAATGACTCCACTAGAGATATTTGAGTATAAAAACAAATGGAGACCAGGCTTGCAAGTAATTCTCTGCTCGGATCTACGATTTGAAGGAGTAGAGTTTTGTAAACGTACCTTTAAAAAACATGAATGGCATCATTTGGAGTATACGGCAAGCTATGAAGATACTTATTGTTTTGAAAAACAACATCATGCAACGTTATTCAGAGGCGCGTTTAGAGTCTAAGCATTTCTATGACTGGTATGTAAAACTTAGGGAGCAGGGGTATGGCAGGTTTACATCATTTACCTCTGCTCGATTTAATTACGAGCATTTTAAGATTGATGGAACTTACAAATGAAAATTGAAGTGATAGCCTACGATGATGATTCAGGAATAGTTACCCTTGAACTAGATGAAGAAGCCAAAAAATGGTTGATTAATCGTGGGTTTAATGCTATATTATCTGCATATGTAGAACAATCTAAACAAGAGGAAAATGGTTCCGTAGCTCAGCTGGATTAGAGCAACTGACTTCTAATCAGTAGGTCGGGGGTTCGAGTCCTCCCGGAATCGCCAGTGCGGGTATCGTATAAGGGCTTATTACCTTAGCCTTCCAAGCTAATGATGACGGTTCGAATCCGTCTACCCGCTCCAAATTGATTAAAGTGAGGTGATATATGATTGAAGCAATGATTTCGTGTATGTTAATTTCTCAAGATATTGATGAAAGCACATATGAAAGAATGTGCAAATATCTTTGTCAAGATAAGCGTACAGAGTATGTATACACTGAACCCCAGTTTTGGTGCCCTAAAACTCTTTATGTTGATAAAGAGGAATAATTAATGTATAGAGTAACAGCATGGTTTAAAGACCGTAAAGTATCACAAGAGTTTCATGATGTTTATGATGCAATAGACTATCGAGACTCTGTCGACTCTCACTATCCTACAAAGGTAATTTTTGAAAAAGGAGTATTCTCAATGAGACAAGTAATCTACAATACTTGGAGTGCGGTAATGGATCATCACTACAATCCATTGCGCCACATTCCAGATATTAATACAAGACACATGGTAATGCAAGTGTTAGCATGGATGTGGTGTATTACATTTTCTGCATATTTTTCTTCTATGTGGATTTTTGGACTGACAGCTATCGCACACACTGTTATACTAGCTGCGATTGCAATTACAGTTGGAACATTTGCAGCAGCAAAACACAATCCTCAACTTTTTAGGTTGCGCAATGACGGCTATCACAGTGTAAGTCGCACAAGAGGAACTATGTGGATCAATGGACAAAGAGTACAACTTGATCCACGCGATCCTGGAGGAGAGCATGAATAGTGTCTGCGCCTGACTATAAACCTGTTAAGACCAGTAAAGTTGGTACAGCTTACTGGTTCGCATTTTTATTTGTACTAGCACCCCTAGTTGGTTGGTTAGAAACGCCAAAACAACTGCCTCAAAGTATACACGAAACTATGAAAAGGAATTAAATTGATTTACGCTATTGTATTAATCTCTGGGATGTGGTTTGCAGACAACTCAGAATTTTATAGTACTGCAAAAACTCAGCAAACAGAAGGTGCCACTTGGCACTGGGTAGGCTGGCAAGCGCATGAAGAGGGACTACCAGCTATTACCCTTGATGCTAATGATAACAAACACATTGTATGGAAACTGAAAAATGCCGAAGACACAAGAGTGGATTAAAGAAAAACTGCGGGAAGAAGGTTCGACTGAGTATACCAACCGCCGCGCAACCTTAGAAATTTTAGAACTCAAACAGAGAATATCAGACTTAGAACTTGTTATAGAGGATATATTAAATGATAAAAGGCTTTAAACCCCCGTGCGTGACATTTAGAACTCGCGTCCGTGATGAATCAATTGAAGGCCCCAATCCCTATCGATGGCAAGATGTCACTAGCGATCAACTGTTTAAAGGAAAGCGTGTCGCACTGTTTTCCTTACCTGGAGCGTTCACTCCCACCTGCTCAACCTATCAGTTGCCAGGATTTGAAGATAACTATCCTCGTATGAAGTCTCTAGGAATTGATGAAGTGTATTGCATCTCAGTGAATGACGCCTATGTAATGAACGCATGGGCAAAGCAACAGAACATTGAGTCAGTGAAGGTTATCCCTGATGGGTCAGGCAACTTTACTAGATTCATGGGTATGTTGATTGGAAAGAATCATTTAGGATTTGGACTACGTTCTTGGCGGTACATGTGTGTCTTGGCCGATGGTGTGGTAGAGCACTGGTGGCAAGAGCCTGGGATTAATAATGAAGGTTCGGACGACGATCCGTACATTGAAACTACTCCTGAGAACATGATTGCCTATCTTGAACAGGCACACAGCTCATAAAATCTTATTTGCTAATTGCACAAATTCATGCTAAATTATGTCTCATAGCTGGCTTCGATTAAAAACGCTGGCGAACAGCGCGGCACAATCTATCGAACAGCACTACGACCGGAGGGAGTTAGTGGGTGAAACGTAGTTTCTTAGTCTACGTCACCCGTGTATCTTGATTATGAAAATTAGTTTTGTACAAGTAAACTATAATACAGGTAATAAACAAGATTCTTACTTTCTTCCTTATTCGGTTGCATGTATATGGAGCTACCTTAATTCGTTCCCTGACAATCCTTACACCCTAAATCAGATCCTTTTCAAAAGAGAACCTATAGATCAAGCTGCTAAACGACTACAGTTTGATTCTGTTGTAGGATTTTCTTGTTATATTTGGAATAGAAACTATAATTTATCATTAGCTAAAAAGTTAAAAGAACTTAATCCAAATATAAAGATTGTATTTGGTGGGCCAGAATTAGAGATTTCTGACCCCTTCTTTTTCAAAAACTATCCCTATATTGATATTCATGTTGTTAATGAAGGTGAAACTGTATTCAAGGATTTAATGTATTCTTTGCATGATCTTAGTGCAGTCAATGGTATCATCTATAATGATGCAGGCAGAACTGTTAAAACTCCTCCTGCTCAACGTATCTTAGATTTATCTATACTTCCTAGTCCCTACATTGATGGTACACTTACTAAACTAGCGCAGGATAATCCTGACATTGAGTGGAACTGTACTATTGAGACTAATAGAGGATGCCCCTACATGTGCTCTTTTTGTGACTGGGGATCTTTGACCTATTCAAAAGTAAAAAAGTTTAACCTTGAAAGAGTCTTTGCAGAGTTTGATTGGGCATTCACTCATAATTGTTACAGTGTTGAACTTGCCGATGCAAACTTTGGAATATTTGTAGACAGAGATAACACTATTATTGATGAATTTATAAGGTTAATACATAAGTATGATAAACAAGTTATTTTTTATACTAATTGGGCTAAAAATCAAAATAAGGCAGTTATTAATTTAGTGAAGAAACTAATTACTGATGGCAACCAGAAAAATGCCGCTGTTAATATTTCTCTTCAATCCTTAAATGAAAATGTTCTTGATGCTATTAATCGTAAGAATTTGCACACTAACAGAGTATTAGAGGTATATAATGAATGTCAGAAACATAATATACCTCTTTACACTGAATTTATAATGGGGTTACCCAAAGAAACATTAGATTCATTTAAAGATAATTTCTATAAACTTTTTACAATTTCAAGTAATATTCACGTTAATATATACAAACTTGCTGGTCTTTCTAATTCAGAGTTGTTTCTTACTAATCAAGATAACGTTCAGTGGCGTAAGATTCATGATTGGCTCGAAAATACAACAGATGATATTGATGAAGAAACAAAATGGGTTTACTCTACCGACTCTATGTCTTATGATGATATCTATCTTGCTGCTGAGTTTTCTTGCTACATAAACACTTTCCACTTACGAGGGATTACAAACATTTTATCTGATTACTACGATAAAGCTGATATTATGGGTTATAAAGATTTTTACACAAAATTGTATGACTTTCTAAGGAAAGACGAATACTTTGCGTCATATTTTTCTTACTTCAAAGACCAGCACGATACTTGGTATAGTACTGGTAAAAGTCACTTTCATGAAATTTCTTCAATGTCTTTTCATGCTAATAATTACTTATTTCACCTTTTCTTAAAATTACACAACGAGAATAAGATTGAAGATACTCTTCTTTTACTTAAAAAGTTTTTACTCTCTGAGGGAATTTTTGAAAACAATATCTTCACTCTACAATCTGATTCCATTATTACTTTTGAGAAGCAAAGTCAGTACCCAATGATAAGTGGCGACACAGTCTTAATTAACAATAATCAAACTTCAAATACATTTGACGAGTTCGTTAATAGACTTTACTTCTTTAGAGAGAGGTCTTTTGGAAAGGCTATGATCAAAATAAATGAAGAGAAACAAGCTGCATAAGACACTGTAGTCTTGCTTACTAGTTATATTTTTGTTATTCTATTAAAAATTTGAAAACGTAGGAGATTGAAATGCCAAATTGGTGTAATAATAATGTAGTCATGTCCTTTAAATCTGAAGCACAAGCAGAAGAATTTTATAAGGTATGCGAAGAGTATAGTGAAGATGTTAATAATAAAACTCTTTTCGGTTGGTTTGTACCTATCGAAGAGGATGATGACAACTGGTCTCGTGCTGAAAAATGGGGCACCAAATGGGATGCTCAAATGTATGCTTGGCGTTTAGATGGGCGTGATGTCTTTCTTTACTTTGATACTGCTTGGGCCCCTCCGATTGAAGTATATCATGCAGCTCTTGAAAAAGGAATACTGGTTCATGCCTCTTTTAATGAAATAGGCATGTGCTTTGTAGGGTTATTCGATAATGGCCAAGAAGAGTTCTATGAGTATTCAACCTGCACCTCTGAGAATGTTCGAGAGCATATCGGTGATTACCTTGATGATGAGTGGAACATCTCAACTCAGATGAAAGAGTGGGAACAAGACATTGAGGATATTGACTACGCTTCGTCTAGTGGAGGAGTAGAGAACTTTGGCTAAAGTTGATTATGGAAACCCAGTCGGCAAATGTGAGACTTGCACTATCAACCTATGGGACACTGCTGGTAATGAACCTGTAGTGTGGCCTTGCAATGTTAAGTCTTGCCCTTATGAAAACCCAGATGAGCAGCACTCTCATTTTAACATAGCAACAGGAGGAGCAATCGGTTCAGGTCTTGGACAGATTGATTTTTAATAGCAATGATAGATCAAACAGATAAAGAGGCAGAATATTACAGAGATATTGTAGTAAGTCAAGGTTCCCATATCGAGGTACTAAAAAATGATATGGCACAATTAACAGAGGCTTACTACAAACTTGTAACACGTGTTGAACAGCTTATCGTTGAGCGTGATAACTTAAAAGCCCAACTAGGTATTTTTGAATATTGGGAGTCTCATGAAGACTCCTAATATGTTAATGAGCCGTAGGCATCGTACTCGCGCTGATGAAGCTATTCTGTTTTGTCTACACAATTTGAAATTTGATTCTGTCCTTGATATTTGTTGCGGGGATGGTTTTCATTCTGATATGTTTAGAAAAAGTGGTAAAAAAGTCACTACTGTTGATCATAATAGTGAATACGCAGACCATAAGGGTATTTACCAAAGCATCGAATTCCAACCTCATGATTTAACTTGGTGCTGCAAAGCCCTTGAACATCAATTGAACCCGCATGATTTCCTTAAAAAAATTAGAAGAGAAACTAAAGTAGGAGGTTATACTTGTATTACTGTCCCTCCCTTAAAACATGATATTACTGGAGGACATGTTTCTTTGTGGAATGCGGGAATATTACTCTATCATTTAGTTTTAGCAGGATTTGATTGTTCAGACGCACATATTAAAACATATAAATACAATGTGAGTGTTGTTGCACAGGCCGCTGAGTTTGATCTACCACCTTTATCATATGATAATGGAGATATCGAAACTCTTAAACCTTGGTTGCCTTGGTTTTGTGAAGAATTGTTCGATGGTATGATTTTGGAGTACAATTGGGATTGACACTTTTTTTAAAAATGTAATAATAAGTTATGTTAAATTCGTATTGGGAGTATGCAGGTACTCGGTACAAACATAAGTTTAAAGTCTTAGAAGCATCTTGTGGCAATTATCATGATGTTTCATTTCATCTCTTCGATGACCCTTCCTTTAAAAATTATGACTGGACTGTTGAACCTGCACAATCACTTAAATCACTAATGGTTGAGCGAGTACATCAACTGCGTGATAAATATGACTATATTAAGCTCTGGTTTAGTGGAGGTTCTGATAGCACCTCTGTGTTAAACACTTTTCTTACTGAGTTTGTATTTATTGACGAAATTGTTGTTTACAGGTTTTCCCCAAGCAGAAAACAAAATCTTGGTGACTATGAAATTGATAACTATGCGATTCCTTATTTAGAATCAATACGTCAACAAATACCACATACTAAGATAAATATAATTAACTTTGATAATGATTATTTTGAAAAGTTTTTAGGGGATAAATGGTTTCATACTAAAAATAATTTAAGTGTCCGTCATTTTCATACACCAAAAATAAACGGTAAAAATTTTTGTAATCTTGTGTGTGACGGTGAACCTTCCTTATCTAATATTAATAATAAATGGCACGCTGAGCTATGGGACACTGACAATTATGGTGAATTCACTTCTTATAGAAATATGGAAATGTTCTACACTACACCTGATATGCCAGAACTTCACTCTAAACAATGCCACATGATGAAGAATGTTTTAATTGAAAAAGGTCTTAAAGAAAGACCTAAATACCCAGTATGGAAAGATTTAATTAGGAGCACAGTTAGAAATACTCCTATAGCTCCCGAACCTCATTGGTTTAGAAAGCCTGATACTTCTACCTCTACTAATATGTTAGCATATAGTTTAAGTCCAAAAGATAAGATTATGCTTAGAAGTATGACTGCTTCTCAACGTGATAGAGTTCAATATCAAATGAATATGTCTATTGGAGGCAAAAAATTATTTAGACTTCAGCATGGTTTTGTTGCGCATTCTTTTTATTTAGGAGACTAACATGGGAAATATTTATACTTATAACAGATACTTTCAAGATTATCTTGACCAAAAAGGTGTGAGTCTTAACGACCACTTAGAACTACAATCATTTCAAGTGCCTATAGACCAAGATGCTTTAATGGACTGGTCAGAGCGAAACATTGATAATGCTACTGTTAAAGACTATAAGCCTCGTCCATTTGTACCAGAAGACTCTTTACGCCAAAGTGTTATGACACAGTATCTTGGGTACAATGAACATAACACGACTGAGATCAATTGGGGAATTGAGCCAGAAGATGATCAAGCATTAAAAGATATACTAGGACATAAATTTTTTGAAATGCTTAATCTAGTTGAATCTACCTGTCTTGTCAGGTTACTTAGATATGATCCTGGGCAGTGCATACCTATTCACACAGATTCTTACAATGGGTTTAAATCACGTTTTGGTGAGGGTAATGTTAAAAGATACTTTGTCGCAGTATCTCCTTGGAGTTGGGGACATTTTTTACAAGTGCATGACAATATGATTCATCATTGGGAGCCTGGTGATTGTGTAGATATTCCCAATGAGGTTTTTCATCTTAGCGGTAATTGTGGTATCTTACCTAAGTATACACTAACTGTCACAGGGTTCACTAATGAGTAAAATTGTTACTGTAGGTCACACAGGTTATCTAGGATCATATCTAGCAGATAGGTTTAATACTCATCACTGGCCTGGCAGATTTGAATGGGGAGAGAGCTGGTGGAAATGGGCAGGAAATAAACTTAATCCTGATGTGGTGTTCTACGTAGCTCGTGCCTGTAAAAAAGAATATCCTCGAAGAACAAAAGATACTCTTATTAATGAATCTTTTGGTATTAGTAAAGCTTTGAGAGCTTTCCCAAATGCTCACTTTATCTATACAAGCACTAAGGTTATAGATGGTTTTACGGATGATTGGATTAGACCAATCTCTTTACGGGATATCGGAACTCACTTTGAAGAAGCTATTGCAGGTATGTATCAAAACGAGACACATCATTTACCTACTCTGTCTGATAGGGCAGTTAATAGATTTTCTGCATTTGAGGAATTATCATATGAACATCGACTTTATGCTAAGGCAAAAGAGGTAGGTGAAATCATGGTACGTAACTGTGCTAAATCTCACACTATCTTTAGGATTTGGGATATCGAATGAGAGAAGCACACGTTTACTTATATATTAAAATGATGGAAGGAAGAAAATGTATCCAATCAAAAGACCACTTGACAGAACCTACTCACCCAGAGAAGCAGTTCCAGAGATTATTAGAGAGCAGCACCCTTGGCATTGGCAGGCTCAAAAAACGGATCACAATGATGCTGAATGCTTTGTTGAAAATATTGATACGGTTGACTGGTCTCAGCTTGCTAGTTGGGCTGTACAAAAAGCAAATGAAGTAAGAGTACCTCAAAAGTATTGGTGGTGGAATGAGAAAACTAAGGAAGTAATGCACGCTCAAGACTCTGTTAACCACTGTCCCATTTATGAGCAAGCACTTCAGCATGTTCGGGATAATCCATACGATGAACGTAATACGCAGTACTTTAAATTCGCTAATGAGGAGCTTGACCACTGGTATGAGCCTATGAAAAGAATGTTCCCTAAACTTAGTAAAATGGGAGTCTCTCTTTTTGTGCAACCACCTGGTCATTGTATTCCTTCTCATGTTGATACCTATTCATCTTTTATGCGGCGTACTGGCGAATATCCAGACTACACTAAACTGAAAAGATACATGGTATTTGTTTCAGACTGGGATTGGGGACACTTCTTCCACTATGGTAATCATTGTATTAATCAATGGCGTGGTGGAGACCTTTGGGACTTACGCGGAGGTATTTATCATGGTAGTGCGAATGCGGGGATTACCCCTAAAATCACAATTCATTGGAGTGGGGAATTAAAATGATTAATAAAGAAGATGGCACAATGGAACCTACTAGTGAAAAAGGTTATCCATCATATGAAGCTGTAAATGCTATCAATGATGAAAGTCTTACTTATAACCTAAACAGTGTTGTAGCACCTTATGCAGATGTGCCTGATGACCCAACTTATTACATGGAAACTAGTCGTATGGCTAAATATCCAGAAGTTACTCTGTGGGACTTTATTGAGCAACGTCCTGATAAAGATTGGGTAAAGTTTTCAGAGGACACAGGAGCAAATCTTACTGATGAGCATAATGCTGAAGATTGGTACAAAGGTAACTTCGATGCAGTTAGTCAGAATCACGATACGTTTATTGACTTTATGATGAACAATAAAGATACTTGTCAAAAAAAGTTCTATGAACGTAGACCCTATCATGCAGGTGTGAACGAGTTTACTCTTGATCTACCAATGAAAGTAGGTTATAATTGGGCTAATTGTTGCGAATATAACTGGGGTTTGTACGGAGATAGCGCATCTCAAATCAAAGAGATTTTAGGACAAAAGTTCTTTGACGATATCGGTATGGATATGGAGACGTGTTTACCTAGGCTTTTAGCCTATCTACCAGGCCAAACACTGCCTTGGCATTTTGACTACTTAGGTGGCTGGTGTCGTGAGAATCAACAACTTAACCCGAACCCTGACACTCGTCGGTGTGATAAAGGTGAAGTTGTTAGGTACTTAGCATTTATTACTGACTGGCATTGGGGGCATATGTTGCAAATGGCTAATAGTTATTACCCTCGCTGGAAGAGTGGTGATGTATATGAAATCCCACAAAAAGTTTATCATTTGAGCACAAACGCTGGAATGACACTTAAATTATCACTAAGTTTATCAGGATACTTACCTGACTAAAGGAGAAAAACATGGAAAATTATGTTCCAAAGGGTTATAACCCTACTACTGGCATTTATGCTAGTTCTTATATCTTTCAAGGAGATTGGGAGAATGAACTTCAGAGTTTAAACTACACTGCTAGAGAGACTGAAGTAAAAGATGACAAGATTAAACAGTTTGATGCTGACAAAGGTATTGTTACTAATTACTTATACAACGCTTTTAGATCTGAGGATGGTAAATCCACTACTACTGAGATTTCAGACTTTTGGAGCGAAGAGGATCCTAAGTCGTTTTCTTACACAGATTCATATTTTGCTTCTCCAAAGTTGGCTGCTATCTGTGACTGGTTTAAGTGTGAAAAGACCCGTATTAGAATCTTCCAACAGCAACCAGGACACAAGATGGATATTCATACGGATTTTGATAACCAACGTGGTAACAATCATGGTGAAACCCTTCGCATCTTTGTTCAGTTATCTGACATGCCTGGAGGTGCTTGGTATCATTTTAAGACTGAGGACTCTCAAGTACATATCAATCTTCAAAAAGGTCAATTCTTAATCTTTAATCCAGACCACACTGGTCACGGAACTGAAAATCTTACTGACATACCTCGTAATACTTTTATGATGGTTGTAAAACGTAACGAATGGCTTAACAACCTAGTCAATAACGAGACAGTGCAGTATATCGATGTTAATTTACTTATTAATAAAGTAGCAGCGTAAACTAATTTAGTATTGCTCATTACTTATTTTTTAGATATATTTACACATCAATTAGGAAAAGGAGCAAACATGACAAAGTTTAAAAGATTCT
>Ga0075480_10002880_pt1 | contig 11050 bp, 15 predicted proteins | sample DEB08_DNA_7_FD_81590 | JGI IMG/M metagenome (GOLD analysis project Ga0075480, IMG submission 81590) | Aqueous microbial communities from the Delaware River and Bay under freshwater to marine salinity gradient to study organic matter... | ecosystem: Environmental > Aquatic > Marine > Coastal ... | reverse complement strand
GTTCTTGGTTATCGAACTTAATAAGTTCCAAAGTATTAAACTTTGTTAAATTAGTTCTTTAGATAAGAACTAATTGGTAGTATGAACTACTTACTACATATTACTATTAACAAATTATCATTAAATTACTTTCAAAATGACAAAAATATTAACTTATTGAAAGTTATATGATAGTTTTACATAGTAAAATAGTTAACAGTTGTAAACCCCGTCAGTTGTTTAAAGAACTTGAAATGGACGAAGATGAAGTCGAAGTGGACGAAGAAGAAATAAAAAACAAAATTAGAAAATTCGATAAATCAACGATAAAAAACATTCATAACAAGACAGTTTACAATTATAAAAGAGAAAACGGTAAATATATAAAGAAAAAACTCATTATATGAATCAAAAAATATGACACATCATTGTACATTGTGTGGATATGAAACAAATATAAGAGCTAATTATATTCGTCATATTAATAGAAAGATAAGTTGTCGTCAAATGTCTACAACAACAGAGTATATCCTAGATAATTCTAATCTGCAATGTAGTAAATGTCAAAAAATGTTTACCAGAGCTGATAATTGTAAAGTACACGAAAAAAAATGCATTGGTGTTGTCAATCCAAAACAGTGTAGAACTTGTTTGAAAACTTTCACTTCAGTATCAGGGAGATGTAAGCATAACAAGTATGTCAAATATGAACAATCCGTTACGAGTGATAAAGTTAAAGATTTTCAAGAGATACGAAACAAAATGATAGATACTATGAATTTATATTTGAAGATACACAACAAAGACTCAAATCATACACGAAACGTTGATGAATTAGTAGAGAAAATAAAAGAATTAAATAAAAAAGAATGATTTATGATTACATCATTGTTGGAATGGGGCCAACGGGTCTAGTATTAGGTCTACATCTTCTCAATACCAACAAGAAAGTTTTATTCATAGAAAAAGAGAAGGAAATTGGTGGTTGTTGGAAAGTCAATTACGACGAAGATGGTTATTTTACAGAGCATTCTCCCAAAGTGCTCTCTAAAACAGGTACTAAAGAATTTAATAAATTAATTAAATATTTAGGCATCTCACCGAATTATACCGACATATACAAAGAACCGACATTCAATAGTCTAACCAAAGCAATTCAAAAAAACTTCACCCTTTTAGACATCATCAAATTCATTATCTACATATTCACTTACATTGTTAGAATCAACGACAAATCCATAAGTGTTAAAGATTGGTGCAATTCTAACAACATATCTATCAATGCACAGAACTACATCAATATAGTGTGTATAGCAATAAGTAACACATATGACAAACTAACAATGCACTCTTATATTCACTTTATGTTCCAAAGATACCAATATCTTTTCAATTTACAACAACTCAAACAACCAAACGAATGGTTATCAGTATGTTTCGACAAATTGAAGAGTAACCAAAACTTCCATTTTATTACGAACACAACAGTGAAAAGATTCGTGATAGAACAAAATCAAGTGAAACGATTGATTACCGAACACAACGAAGAATTCATTGCAAACGAATATGTGTGTTGTGTACCTGTAAGATCTTTGTATTATATCATGCAAAACTCATTTCAAGCGAATTGGTTTCAATCGGTGAATCAGTTCAGATATTTTGTGGATAGATCGTCATATACGGGTATAGGTTTTCAATTACATTATCACGTGAAATCCAAATTACCTAAAGAGTGGTGTTGGAGTTGTGTGGGTGACTGGAAGATTATCGTGCTTGATAAAACAGATCTTTTGGATACAATATCATATGATAAAGATATCAAACAAGTATTAAGTTGTGTTATCGTGGATCTAAATAGTAAGAGTGATTACATAAACAAAACAGTGAACGAGTGTAGTACTATTGAAGAGATAGTTAATGAAGGATATAGACAAGTGAAAAAACAAGGAGAACTCTTGTTAAATCCAAAGAAAATAACAGTTTCGAATAATTTGTATAAATCTAAAGAATTTGGATGGGAATCAGTGAATACAAGTTACTCGCATTCCATTGGGGTGTTACCAATGAAAGGAAAATTGGATAATTTATTTTCCATAGGACCTCATAATAATAATGAAGTTGTTGTTATTGATACAGCAATTAAGAGTGCTAAGACTTTTGTGGAGAAAGAGATGAAGATGAAACCTATTTTCTAAATATAAGATAAAATGGATTACAAACTATTGATGATCACATCGGTGTTGAACTTTATGTTTTTTGTTTCTGGTTTTGACAAACTGTTTCATTTTCCCAAAGTAGTGATGGGATTACAAAACAGATTAAAAATAAATCTACCATTACTTTTCTTCCAATTTATGATTGTCTCCGCAATTATCATTGAAATCGTATGTCCAATGATAATATTCTATAGTTCTTTGAAAAGAAACAAAGAGAACGATAAATTAGGATTCTATGCGAGTGTGATGTTGGTTGTCTTCACAGTCTTAGCAACACTGTTTTATCATTTTCCACCGACCACGAGTGCAAAATATTATCCATTTATGTCTAATCTAAGTCTCGTCGGTGGATTGAGTTTGATGAGTTACGTGTTCTATAGGAATAGTCTCTTTTGAACTTAGATACTTGAATTTGTTAGTGATATAAAACAATGGATATTTGATATACTCGTAAATACGTTCTACAAAATCGATATGTGTGGACATTTTTTTGCAATCGTTTAAAATATCATTACTCAAAAGTCTTTCAATTCTGTCTAGTCGTTCGTTTAATTCTTTCACTTCATTCTCATCCATTCTCTATTTAACTAATTTTTATATAAATCTTTTAACTAATTTATAAAAAATGGTAAAGTTGGACAAAAAAGTTTTGGAAAGATTTATACAATTATTGGAAGATGATCCAAAAATTGATAACACTATTATCAACAACATATCAGACAAATTACTTGAAGCATCTGGATATGTTGACGAAAAACAAAAAACGAAAGAACGTAACAATCAACGAAAAAACAAGTCTTCAAAATACGAAGACTACTAAATCAAAGATAAATACGTTAATGTATTAGTCTTGATATTAAAGATATAATGTAATATTTCTCCCAATATAAATAGAAGTACAGTGGTTAAAACTAGCGGTACTTTAGTAAATTTGGAAAAAAGTAAAGAACCGATTAATGTAGATATATAGTCAAAAGCAACCGTGTTGTTCACTAATTTGAACGAACGTATATAATCCATATTTATGTAAACATATATTTAACTTTTGTATAAAGCCAAGTTATAAAGAATATTTGCATATTTTTGCATTTTGTCATTTTTAACTTTTGTCCGTTTTTTCGTTTCGTATAGTCTATCATACGATCCTATTTTTGTAATAGAATCATCCGGTTTCACAACAGCATAATTGTAACAAATTCTCATATATTTGTCGTAATATGTCATTTTATTTTAGTAAAACATTTTAAGTAATGGTATTGCAAGCAATAAATTAGTAATTCCAAAGTATTGTTCTGTTAAATAAGTTAAATTTGTAGATAGGTTAACCACACAAGACATAAACTTTTGTGACAAGGAGTTTGGTTGTAATGTGTAAAGAAACATATCTCTAGCATTCTTATCATACATAACATTGAGTTTTTTGAGTAACATTGCTGGATAATATATTACTCTGGGATAAACAACATAATGAAGTTTCAATGTCATACGTGGTTCTGTAACAAACACATTGTTCGATTCAATATAATGAATGTCTCTATTAAAATCAAACATAACAAATTCACCGTTAGTTAACATATGTTCAATATTGTTGTTAGGGAATATGGTGGTTATGTTCGAGTTGTTGTTTAGAGAGAGTATAACACGTTTAACACTACAGAATGGGAAAAGATAAAAAGGGCCGTCGATGTGTTTTGAGTAGAAAACGTTGTCGGAGTTATATTTGTTGTTAATGGAAGTAGATACATAGATTTCGTTCATTTGGTGGATAGGTTGGATGTGTTTATATGATTCTAGTTTTGATTGGATTTTCGACATTACGGTATCATTGAGTATATCGAAATGTAACAACTCATTTTTATCGAGATTATTATACCACCAATGGGTTGTTTTTGATTGATCTTTACCATCGATTTGACTTGATATCCAATTAATTAAATGTTTACGACTTGTGAGAGAATCAATTCTGTCCAAAAGTATTTGGTTGGATGGGAAGACAACTTTTTGGAAACACAAATGTATTATACTCGGTAACGTGAATATCAAATGACTTGTATAATGTTTTATAAAACTACTTGTGTTGTAGTATGATGATATCATAGTTTTTTCTTTCATTAACACGTGTGATAGATATTGTACAATAATAGACATACCAAACACAAAAGTGCTAATAGGTCTTCGTAAAGAAGTAAACACACCTATCATTAACATTGAAGATATAGACAATTTGTAGTTTGTACCAAAGATGAATAACATCATTGTATACAAAAGAGTTACAATGTTGTTGTAAACACCTATGTATTGATAAATATAAATAGTAGAGATTAAGACAGTGATCATATGAACGCTAATTGTGAACGGATGTTTATGGTATTCTTCGAAATTGTTATGGAAACTTAAGAAGTTCATATTTTATTTTGATTATATTTTTCTTTAACAAATTATTTTATCTAATTCAATATTGTTGAATAAAATGAAAAAATCAAGTTTACTTCTTGTTGAATATAGTTTTAAATAGACGATGTAAAAAAGTAAATATATTGTTGTTTTTCTTAGAGGTCGTTTCTGCTGGTTTATATTGTCTGGTAGTAGGGAGTGCTTCCTGAAGTAAAGATGTTAGATAACTGTCAAGACTGTTGTAAAGTAATGGTAAAATTATTGAGGAGACAGAATCCCCTTTTTGTCTAAAAAAGTCTTGATGTCTTTTTTAGCTTTCTTAATTTCTTTGATTTCTTCTGCGAGTTTGACATACTTTTCTTCGTGAAGGAGTTCATTCCACTCTGTGTTTTCGTTGCGTAGTTCAAGATTCTTATTGATAATGAATTTAAGTTCTTCAGTCAGTGTCGTTATGTCGTGTAATTGTTCGCTTACTCTTTCAGCGTTTGTATCAATAAATTCGTTTATTTGTTCTTTGTACTCTTTAACGGTGTCAATTTTAGATAAGAGGACTTTATTGACGGAGTGTTGTTGTTCGAGTTCTATTTTGAGATCATCAATGAATTGTTCGTTTCCTTCGTAGTCATATGATGGTAAATGATCTAAAAGATTTGGAGATGGTTTTGGTATGCCTACAATTGGTGGTACGGACACATTATTTGGAGAAGGAGTGATGGTGTCTGTCATTTTTATTTATATAAATATTATACATCAAAGATGGTGTTATTAATGATCATATGAATTAAAATATAAAATATACGGATAAATTATTTAAAGACAGATATCGATATATAAAGCAGTAGACAGAAATAAAGATGAATACTTGTGAACATTGTGGATATACAGCAAAGAGTAAATCAGCATTAGAGAGACACTTGAATCGAAAATACAAGTGTTACGAAACAAAAGACAAAGGAAAGTCGCCGATCACACAAGAAGTAACACCAAGTGTAGAGCAAACTCAAGAACAGATCGATTCATCTGAACAGAGAGCATCAAAGGGTAAAACAGATAAGAGTAGAGGGGAATCATCAAGGAAAGATTCTTCCAAACCGAAGGTCTCTGTAAATGGGAACATAACTACGAATATGTTCAATACTAAGGAGGATATGATGAGACATATCAAAGAGAAGTACAATACGAATGTGTCAGAGGGACATCCACCTCCGCCTCCACCTGATTCGAATAGTAACACTATACACACAACACGTAATATAACGATTAATGTGTTAGGAAAGGATAGTTTGGTGCATTTCTTGGGAGAGTATGATACAGTAGAGAAGTTATTGGAGTTTGATGATAATTGTGTGTATGGTATTCCAATGAGGGAGTGTTCGTTGGGTGCGGTGAGTATGGAAGAGTTCAAGGACATATGTGGTTACGTTAGGGAGATGAGAATGCAAAAGTATTTTTTTATGAAGTCTGTTGCAATGATGGAGGCGTTTGTAAAGAAAAAGAAGAGAGACGGTTTGGACAGTATTCCAATCGACGAGAGACGTGCGGTACGAAAAACGGCGAATATGTTAATGTTAATGGATAGTGACGTGTTATCTTTGGAGTTGTATAATGAGGTGTTTAATGGTGATGAGGAAGATAATAATGTGGAAGAGAAGCTAATGAGAATGATCGATTTCAGTCTCAAAGGCATCGAGTTACAAAAAGAAATAGCATTGAAAATTAAATCCTAAATATATCTCCTTCTTTCATTGATCATAATAAATCGTCGATTATCTTTCAATGTTTCATATAGAACATATTTTTGTCCATTGAATAAATGTTTTTCTAGTAGTTTTCTGTATGTTTGTTTTTTTAGAGATTTACACAAAGTGTATGTCTTGTTCAATTTTATATATTCTTGTTTATTTGTTTTATCTTTGTAAACGGTAAAATGTCTGTTGTTATAGAAGAATTGTTTACTGGTTTTTGATAGTTTGCTACTACCACCAGATTGTGATATATTCAAAAATTCTTGATAGAAACCTAATGGAACGAACATCTCGTTTCGGGTTCGAACATTTTCATTGTATGTTTCGAACGAGGGAAATTCTGTAAACAAATTGTTATCTTCATTATAATGATTATATAACGGTAATGTGTTGTTGTAATTATCTCTGTAAGGCAATCGAATATTTTGGTATTTGGTATCGTTCTTAGACATTTTTGGTTTAAATCTCAAAATTGAGTTATTACTATTACTGTTGCATTTAATTTTTGATTCACTACACTTCTTTATCTTTGATGGTTTAAATGAATCGATGTATTTTTCGTTTCCATTCTCATCTAAGACTTTGTATACAGCAATATCTTCTCTTCGAATAGACCAAGTGTTCTTACGAAGAGAACCGTTCTTGGTAAAATAATGTATCGCCGCATGGACTGCGTGATCAAACGCATCTCGTAACTTAATCGTAGGTGATGTCTCAAGTTTAACGAATGTATAAGTACGTACATCATCTTCTTTAATTTTAACGTGAAAACGGTAAAATAGACAACATTTTTTAATCTCTTTGTTCAATCTACAATATACTTCGTTTTGATCTAAAGGGGGTGAATTGGTGTTTAAATTATCCTTTAAATTATTTAAATAATTGAATCGTTCATTATCTTCTGTTGTTAGAAAGCTTTCTTTATCTTGATCTTCTAAATCTATATCGGAGTTAATATCATTATCATCGATATTTGTATCATCTTCTAATTCACCTCCTTTTTGCTTACATGCAGTAGTATCACAAGGATACTGAAGAGCACAACCTTCTAGATCGATTTCGTATTGTTTATAAGATTTAAATATCTTATCATCAGTTACTTTATAATCATTTCCATCTACTTTTATAAGTTTAATATTTGGATTGTCATTAAGTTTGTGTGCTTGGAACAATTTATTAAATATGTGGAGATTGTGAGATTTTGGTTTCCCATTAAGAATTCTACCTTGACCAATTCTTGTATCAGCACCACTATCACACAGAATTTTAAATACATCGTCCCCTTCAAATACATACGTTCCCGAGATGAAACAATTATCACCAAGTTTACTATTTAAGCTGATAAAGAAATTTCTAACTTTTATATAATTTTGATTAACACAATTCATTTATTTTACATAACAGTTAAGATCGTCGAGAACATACAGATTAATAAATTCGTATTGTGAAGTCATCTCTGTCATCATTTCATAATAGTCACAATGGACATAACAATCGATATCACAACATCCTAATGATTTCATATGGTCAAACACGTGACTCAACGATCTCAATCGTCCTAACTTACCATTGTATTCTCTTGGTCTTGGTCGTTTACGTGTTGGATACTTGATACTCCATTCGTGTTGCATCGCAGTTGAAATACAATTCCAATTTTTTGACGTCATAATAAAAAAATAATTCCAAGGTCCTCTGTTAGATGTAACCCTTGCACCACCCTTAATAATATTGTTATGTTGTTTCAACCGTTTTACCAAATCAACCGTGTAACCATTATACGTTCTATCATTTTCATTAGATATAATGTAACAATAGAATTCCTTAGACATTTTAATGTTAACCGTTATTTAAATTATACAATTTAAATAATTAATGAGTGTATAAACGAGTAATGGTGTAATAAATGTAATATGAATATAAATGGGGAACACATCGTCTTATATTAAAGAATATAATATAACGAGAGATAAGTTGGAAGATTTAAGTTCTTCTCACAGTCAGTTTGTAAAGAAACATTCACAACTGAGACAAAAATACACTTCACTGAATGAGAATAATGGATTGTTATTGAATGAAAATAAACTATTGAGGAAGAATAATGAACAGTTATCGAAAGAAATAGAAAAATTACGAGATGATAATAGTGAATATAGTTATGATATAACGAGGTATTTGTTGATAATTGATAAATTTAAAGAGAAATTAAGATTATTGAATGATAAAACGTTGATGACGGATTTTATTAAAGAGAATAACAATACGATGCTGGACGATGACTTTGAGAAAGACTATTTAGAGGCATTTGTCAATTATTTAATTAATAAAATGCAAAAAGAAGTCGAGCATTTCCTCAAAAATTGAGTTATATATTGATCCAAAGATATAATTAAAAATATGAATACCGACATCGAAGATAACTGTATTCTCGTAACACCGGAACAATATGATGATATCAAAGATTTTATCCAGAGAGAAGGGTTCCAGAGTTGGAATAAATTTTCATTGAAGTTTCGACGAGAACATCACTATACAATCAGTAAGAATCAAGCCCGACACGTTTACATTAACGAAATCAACAAGACACCGCCACGTGATTTGATTAAGAAAGCATCACGTAGTGTGTATGGTATCTTAAATGTGTGTGTTTTTACAAGTCCGTATCCGGAATACACAGACGAAAATGGTGTAAAACATAGACAGATGTTTTCGTGTAAGCACAACTGTTATTACTGTCCAATGGAGCCGGATCAACCGAGAAGTTATTTGAGGGACGAGCCAGGAGTAGCACGAGCGAACGATTGTGGATTCGATTGTGTAAAACAGTTTCATATGCGTTTGGATCAATACAAAGGTATGGGACATCCGTTAGATAAGATTGAGTTTGAGGTGTCAGGAGGTACTTGGAGCGAATATCCAGAACAATATCAAATTGAATTCATTCGTGATGGATATTTTGCTGCTAACGTTTACGGACAGATGGAAAGAGAAAGGTATTCTTTAGAACGAGAGATAGAATTAAATGAGAATGCGGATATTCATATTATAGGTTTAACTATCGAGACTAGACCGGATACCATTATCAAAGAAGAATTATTTAAATTTAGAAAATATAATGTGACACGCGTCCAGATTGGTGTGCAACACACGGATAATGCCATATTAAAAAAAATCAATCGTGGATGCACTATTGAACAATCCAAAGAAGGAATCAAGATGTTATTGAACAACGGTTTTAAAGTAGATATACATTTAATGCCAATGTTGCCAAATAGTACGCCGGAGAAAGATAAGGAGATGTTTGATCAAGTGTTGTATGATCCTGATTTGCAAGTAGATCAGTGGAAGGTGTATCCGACATCGGTTGTTCCTTGGAGTGTACTTGAAACTTGGTACAACAAAGGCAAGTACAAGCCATACTCTATGGACGAACTATTTGAAGTACTCATTTATATGAAACAACGTGTTCATAACAGAATTCGATTAATTCGTATTGTACGAGATATCAATGAACATTATATACTGGGAGCTTGTAATGTATCACACACTAGACAACTCTTACACAAAGAGATGGAGAGAAGGAACTTGATATGTAGGTGTATACGTTGTAGATCAGCAAAGAGCGATATTATAGGAGATTATAAGATGAAAGTGGATGAGTTTTACGCGTCTGGATGTAAAGAGTATTTCATAAGTTACGTATCACTCAATGAACTAATACTGTATGGTTTCTGCCGATTACGTTTACCAAGAGACAATCAAAATCAGTTGGAAGAAATCAACGGACACGCACTGATAAGAGAGTTACACGTGTATTCTACGTTGGTGCCTGTGTCTTGTAAGACATCGAAAGTCCAACACAACGGTTTTGGAAAGAAGTTGTTGAAGATGGCGGAATCGATTGCGATATACAACGGATACCGCAATATAGCGGTAATCAGCGGAGTTGGTGTGAGAAGCTATTATCGTCAACGTGGTTACGAACTCGATAATACATATATGAAAAAAAGACATACTATCATAGGTATGATATTATGTATGATTCATTATCTAATGTTTAGTTGTAAAGATCTTTGGAATTGTTTGATTGGTACCATTTGTTGAATTCTTTGAACTCGTCCAGTTTGGAACAGATGTAAAAGTCATCATTGATCATTTTGTTAATATGTTTTAGAATCCATTTTTGGATAACATTTATGGTTGTTTCTTTATTCTTAAAGAAATCAACAAATTTCTTTTTGTCTTTAATCAAAGACAGTTTGTTTACCATACTTGAAATTTGGTGTTCGTCTATACGTTTCTCGAATTTGATGGAGTAATCGATTCGACGTAAAAGAGTATCGTTGATAACGTTGATGTTGTTACAAGTAATAACACATATTAATTTTTTTTACACGAGAGATACCATCTAACATATTCAAAAGACCAGAGAACGATATACCGTTCTTGAATTCGTCGTGTTGTTTCTGTGGAACGAATAGGTGATCGATGTCTTCAATAACGAGCATGCTATTGTTAGGAATGGCTTTCATAGCACGACGGAATGTTGTGTCATCAATTTTGTTTGTAAAATCTAAGGTACAAATGTTAACTATTTCACTATGTAAAACTATCATATAACTTTCAATAAGTTAATATTGTTGTCATTTTGAAAGTAATTTAAAGATAATTTGTTAATAGTAATATGTAGTAAGTAGTTCATACTACCAATTAGTTCTT
>Ga0075480_10002873_pt1 | contig 11063 bp, 18 predicted proteins | sample DEB08_DNA_7_FD_81590 | JGI IMG/M metagenome (GOLD analysis project Ga0075480, IMG submission 81590) | Aqueous microbial communities from the Delaware River and Bay under freshwater to marine salinity gradient to study organic matter... | ecosystem: Environmental > Aquatic > Marine > Coastal ... | reverse complement strand
TGCGGGTATCGATACCTCAATCTATAGCAATATGGGTTGGGAAAGGCCTGTTTAAGGCTTGACGATGTAGTCCTTGATGAAGTAGAAAACAACCGCCGCCACGGCACCAGTGGTAGCGAGACCAACCATGCTCCTACCCCCTTGTTCGTTAAGGAACTTGGGGATAGAAGTCGCCAGACGGTCTTGCACGGGCTTGCTCACAGCCGCCGCCGCACAAACACCAGCAACGAGGGCGATGAGCTGGTCATCAGTGAGGTTGAAGGGGTTCTTCTTGGCAGGCTCCTGCGCCTGATGGGGGGAAGGGTACGCACCCTGGGGGTGAGGCGCCGTCATCTGGGGCATCATACCCTGCATCTTGGGCTCATCAGTCATCATAGGGGGTTCCATCATGATATCGTTAATGGGTGTAGAATCCATCGTCGTCGTCTCTTTCCTTTGACTCACATTTTTTTCAGGTGTAAACGACACAGATGGGTTGGTATTGAGGGGAACCATTCCCTCACCATCGTCAGCCAAATTCATGGTGTTTACCTGGTCTGAAGCCATTATAGTATAGCCCTATGTTTTTGGAAAAAGAGAGAAACGCACTATTTCGTCTTTGTGATTTTGAGGTTTGTCTTTCTGGTTGCCTTCTTGGCATCATCCTCTTTCTGCTCCAAGTGTTTGGGGTTATACATCTTCTTATGAAGACGCCAAAGGTCGGGTCCACCAACCCTAAAGTTTTTTCTGACGGTCGCTTTGTACCAAAACACACAATCCTGAATCCTGTTAGATTTTACCGTATTGTCTAACACGAGGCATTCATAATTTTCCGTACAGGCATCCATGACTTTACAGAACATGTCAAAGGATGGGAAGATACCAAAGAAGGATTTGTACAATTTTTCTCTGTTCTGGATAATGTTCTCCCTGAGAATAAACACATAGTCCACGTTTGCTCGAAGTGCTGGAGGAAGGTCCATCACGTACTGCATCGTCAACATGAAGAAAATCTTCCAGTGTCGACCATTCATGAAGCATTGCCGAATACATGTATCTTTCAGGAACTTGGAATCATACATACAATCATCCAGAAGCATGAATGCACCACAATTTGACTTCCCTGCACCAACCAATTTACGCTGCCGTGCCATCACCCGCTCTATGGCGTCTCTATCATAATCTCCGTAGATAAACAGGTCTGGAATGAAATCGGAGTAGAAGTGATTCCCCTCCTCTGTACCAGACAGCACAATTCCAGCCGGGAGATGTCTCTTGTGGAACATGATATCTTTCACGAGTGTAGACTTACCTGTATTTCGCTTTCCGATGAACACACATACCCTGTCGTCTGAAATCGTGGCAGGGTTGAATTTTCTCAGCTGAAGATTCATTCTATTGTAGTGTCTCGTTTTATTTAACAAAATTTTACTCAACTTCAATACTAGATATGAATATGCAAACAGGATTTGGAGAGTCCCAAATGGCTGAGGAGTATGTCTCCAGTATGATTGACATCATGCTTCCCGTGATGGAACAATCAATGATTTTAGCCGGCGCCTATTCCAAAGCGTGTGGAAGAAATACAATTCTCCCAGAAGACATGGAATATGCGATGAAGTACTGTGCGATGCACACGGTTGGACAACACATTGGTTCTCTCGCTCCAGAAATCTATGAAGATGAGGACTCTGACGAGGAGGACATCGAAGAGGTTGCAGACGAGGACTGCCCTCCTTTTGTGAGATACACAGGCGACGACCCTACATTTACCAAGGTAAACGAGGCGTTCGACAGGTGGGATTCTTGGTCACCCCAGAACCCGACAGAACAGATGTTAAAAAATGCCATTAATAGTAATGAGCATTGATGAGCCAGAAGCTTGGTCATTCTCCGAGAAAGGATTCAAATCATATGAATCCGATACGAGCTCTACTGAAGATTCTTCAGATGATGAAAGTATTTTCTCGAAAACAAAATCAATCAAAACTAAAAAATTCAAGAAACATGTCGAGAAGGAAAAATTATCATTTGAATAATTTTTTTCCCTGATTATAGTATACCAATCACAATGTCCGCTGCTGCCATGCAAACTGTCGACCTCGTCACCCAGGAGCTCAAGACTCAGACCCTCAACTCCATCGTTGGTGGTTTTTCCTTCGCCGCTGCCATGGCCTGGATGGACTTCGTCCGTTGGGCCGTGACCCAGATTGTCAAGGTGCCCAAGAACGGTGGTTCTCAGTACGCCATCACTGCGCTCCTGACTTCCCTCCTCTCCATCATCGTCTTCATGGTGGTGTCCCGTATCAACGGTAAGGTCAAGAAGCCCGCTCAGCCAGTCTTCGCCATCACCCGCTAATCGATTTAGGTTTGCCTTTCATCAATGAAAGTAGCACTAGACCAACAAGTATTATCAGGATAATATAGGTATACTCCTTTTTCCACTTATAAACATTCCCACCTTCTTCGGGTTCGTTTATTGGTGTCATTACTTCTTGTATTTTGTCTGGAACTTTCGAGAGATTTTCAAGTTTATCAGTCGAGCATTTAATCTCAAACTTCAGGGTGTGTTCATTTGTCCCGAACTTGTATCGTGTTAATACACCACTATCCAAATACATAAATTCTATGCCCAACTCTTTTATAGATTTATGAGAACCCGAATGAAATCTATGAATCAAAGGGTCATCCGAGCCATTATAGATGAGAGTCGTCCCCCCGTTGAGAAGAATATGACCTGTAAAGTGTGGTGTACCCTTTTGAAGACTGTCTTTCGGTATCCCCAAATATACGGACTGGTTAAATTCATCAGAACCAGAAGAAAGTCTCATAATGAGGGAGTTTGGGGAGGGTGATTGGGGTGTGGGGATGTGGGCAGATACGAGTCTAATTTCAGAAACGTCATATATTGGATTTTCTAGGGTCACGACGTAGTTATTCGCGTGTGGGTAAATGGTAGCATCACGTTGGCTACTGTCGATAGTGAGGTTATGAACCTTCATTAAAATAAGGGGACACTATTTTAATGAGTGTTTTCGCCAAAGTGAGGGAAACCAGTTAATGGGAAAGAGAATGGGACAGGGGGTTGTTTTGGAGCTGCCTCTTCGCGATGTCCAGAGAGCGGGTATTGGGGTTCGCATTACCCTTGTACGAATTGAACTGGTGGAAAGGCTTCTGCTGGTACTGCTGGGTCCATCCACCGTTAGCAGCGTTGATACGACCATCGACACGACTCGTGTCCGACCGAACCGCAGTGAGGGCACCACCCTGCTTGAGAGCAGACTCACGAACATTCATGCGACCCGCATTACCCATACGGTTTGCCTTACCACGACGGTCCTCGGGGCGGAAACCATACTTCATGAGTTCCTCGTTGGTCTTGGCGGTCACCTGAGTAGCGGCACTGTTCGTATAAGCACCATGATGGGAATGAATACCTGGTGCAGGCCTGTTGATGTAGTCGTACTGGACGTCGTTACGGTCACTCTTGAACCGAGTGGGGTCCTGGGAAACTGTCTGAGCCGACACAAAACGCTTGGCACCACTGAAATCCAGACCATCAGCACGATTCCCAGTCTCCGAACGGTTCGTGGTACGCTTCGTCTTCTCGTGCTCACTGCGAGGTACGACACCCGACATACCCTGGGCGCGCCCAGGCATGGTGGGAAGTCGAGATGGGAGATGTGCGGTGGTTTCTGGTTTGTAATGCGTCAACTGACCAACAACAGCCGAACGACCACCAGTGATATCCACCGCTGGACCTGAACGACCAGGGAGAGTGGTCAGTTTATATTCACCGACATTCACAGGGTTGACCCTAAACATCTGCTGGTAACCACCCACAGCTGGTGTATCAGCACTTACACCAAGACCTGGACCAACCAACTGCTTCTCAATGGGAGAAAGATTGTTCATGCGCCCCTGGTCATACATTCGGTTACGCATGTTGAGAACTTCCTGACCCCCTGAACGCTGCTGTCTGGAAATGTCAGCGAAACTAGACATCTCCACCTTCCGTTGAACATCGGGAGGGGGCTGGAAATTGTTTAATTCGTTAACTTCGGGATTTTTCATGACTGGTACACGAGGTTCAACCTTAGGAGGGTCAGACTTCGAACTCAGGTTTCGACCGGCATAGATGAGACCGGCAACAGCCATAAGCGAGATGGGATCAGCCATTCTTACTTCTTACCTACATTTTTATTAATATATCTTTGCTGAAAAAGACCATTCTGGAGATCGGCACGGGTACTCGCCGGTTCATACTTCATGGTACGGAGGGGAACCTTACACTCCATGTTGGTCAGGGGGAAGAGATTACGTTCATATGTCTGAACGAGATGCTTGTTGAAGCGAGACGTGGACTGGGGGCGGAGTTGGTCGCTCGTGTCGATATGCTGCGCGGGGGAACCCTTACCAGCCATGTATGGAGCAGTACCATAGAGCATAGTGTTGGGACGGCAGCCACCACAGTTGAGACCACTGGGCTGGGGGTACACGAACACCTCATCGGTCGCTTTTACTGGGGGAATCGCTCCCTTGTTTTGAACTCGGGAAAGGCCAGGTTGGAGCTGATACGCCATTTATTATTACATGAGAATTTTAATCTACCTAACAGTTCCACCGTACATACCGGAACGCTTGTCCCCATTCGAACCCAGACCCTCGAACGCCTCGAGCTGAACACCACGAGCATTAGGGTTACAGAACCTCGTATCACTCTTGCACATAGGACCATTCTTGGGGCCATACAACCACTCAGCGAACGCCGTCTGGTCGCCTGGGATGTTCGTCACTGGGTTAGACACGAACTGTCTCTCAGCGGCATTGCGAAGATACTTGGGCATCGATGACCGAGAACGACCAGCGTCGTAGGGAATACGGTCACTGTTGTAGCTACTGATGAATGGTTTGACACTGGCATAGTAGCACGCTTCCAGGCGATTAGGGGCGTCAGTGTAATCCGTGATGAGGACATTTCCCATGGGATTATCCACAGTGGGCATCTGACACGTAGCACCGTCCATAGCTACACCGTATCCCTCCTTAACCATCTTGGACTTATAAAGAACGTAAATAACACCAATGACAGTCGCACCAAGTACAAATACCCGGGGGTCACGGCGAATCAAATAGAGAATGCAACACACATAAATCACAAATCTCGAAGCCGCGTTGACACGGTCTTCTGGGGTCTGTTCACGGGTTGGCCAAAACTGCGTCACCTGCCCCGCATCGATGAGCTGCTTAGGGTCGTCGAACCAAGCCTTCATTTAGTATAAGTTGAGGTTTATTTTTTCGGGAGGTTTCCAAGCATACTTCCCATCATCTTCATGAGGGCATCCTGGTCGAGCTCGCCATCACCACTCTGAATCTTATCAGCACAGTCCTTGGCGATACCCTCAATCATCTTGAGAGTGTCGTCTGGAATCGAAGTGATAGTCGTACCGAGCATGTAGAGGGTCTGGAGGTACTGCCAAGTGGCTCCCTTCGTACCCTCAGACATCCTCTCCCAATAGGACTTGATATCAAGCTCCTTGAGAAAGTCAATCGTCTCAATCTCCTTGAGCAGGAATGTCTCATCCTTCGCCGAAATCTTGTCAGCGTAGGGGGACACACCGTTCATGAAACCATCGACGACGAGACGAGGGTTCGTCGTCTTCAACAAATCGAAAGATGTGAGCATCTTCTTGACGCCCTTTTCCTCTGGAAAAGTCTTGTGCAATTCCACAAGAAATTGACCCATCATGTCGTTAAACGCAGTAACGGACGCCATTTTCTTATTGTAATGGTGTAATCTTTAAGTTAGAAAGGCTCGGTGGAAATAGCTTCACGTTGACCTATACCACCAGATACGATGAAGAACACGAGAATCGCATTGAGCGCCGCAGGTTTCGTGTACTTGTTGAGTTCGAGTTTTCCCTCGTTGTTGAGGTGTGCCTTGAGATGAATGTACCCAGCTGTGATGGCTCCCGCAATAAGCGCAGCATACATGGGGTCACGCAGATAGTCGGAGAGTTCCATTTAATTATAACGGGGATTTTTTGTGCGCTGCTCTGGTGCATCACCGAAAAGAACATCATCATCCTCTTCGGGCTGAGGCATCCCTCCCATTTCGGGTTCGGGTGCCGGCTCGGACACCGGCTCGGGCGCCCGAACACCGGGGACCGTCTTGAACTCATTCTCGAGACCCGTGGGTTGAAGGTCCGATTCGGGTTGCATAGGAGGCTCGGGCTCTGGCTCGGGCTCGGGCTCGGGCATTTCCATAGGCTCATCCTCACCCTCCATAACCTCTGGGTCAATGCCATCCTGAATCTCACCATCTAGGGAGATGTCCCTCGTCTCCTGGGACATGTATGTCTGAAGAATCTGCTGCACAGGGATAAGTTCCTTCACAGTGTTTTCGATGCATGTGGAAAAGCGGAGGATAAGTTTATCATCCCTGATGTATTCACTCTGTTCCTCATGGAAAATATAAGGGTCTCGGTACAAATCCTTCGCCACATTGTTGTAACACGTCTGGATAAAAACCTCTTCAGTGGGAAGCTTCAAGGAAATCTTCTTGTTATCCGCCTTAAGACGAACAGAAGAGAGAATCTTCGTACACGCAACAAATACCGCAGCGAGAAGGTCACTGAACCACGAACAACGTCCCGTAATATTGTCAGAATGACGCTTAGACATGGCATTCGACCAGTTAGGAACTTCCTTCAAAAGTTTTTGAAACATGATGAGTACCTGCTTCCCCTTGGAGGTTTTCATCGCCTCATCGTACATTTCCTGAAACACTTCAATCATAGCTGGACACATAATAAGACAAAGCTGGCCAAGGTATTCCTTCTTGGCCTCTACCATTATACTCAAGTTGTCCATTTATGATTAAGGGGAGTTAAAAAATGAGATTTTACTACGCACTTCTCCTGTATTGACTCGCAATCTTCTTGAGGTTCATGAGGTTGGGAAATTCACCCTCCTCTTGTTCCTCCTCCTTCTTTTCCTTTTTCTTTTTAGGTACAATCCAAGACACATACAAATCGTAATCACTGATGACACGTGCTGTAAATCCACCAAGTACGAATTGTCTGGCAACATATCTAGCAGCCTGTGCCCTGTCGAAAACGGGGTACCCTATGAGAATTACTGGAACTGTTAAAAATATCTGCTTGTGACCCATCTCGACTGACTGTTTAATTTTGGAAGAAAACTGTTCGTAAATTTTTCTGTAAATTTCTTTTTTGATTTGTTTTCTCTTTTCATCAATCTTCGTCACATCATCGATGCTTAACATTATAATTACTGTAATTTATTTTTAGCCTTTTCAAACTCACTCTTGGTGGGAGCGGCAACCTCCTTGACAAGCCTGTAATCGACAAACTCCTTACCCTCCGAACCCTCTACGAAGGGAGTGACATCATCGGGAGCTTGAACATCCAGGGGTTGGCTTCGCAGGGAAACCAACTTAACCTTACCATTTTCAATCTCATATGAAGCAACGACAGAGAAACCGAAGGAGAACCCATCCTTCTTGATGACCATGAACATGCACTCGTAAACATCCTTGTCCTTACCACTGTAGTGCTTCACCTTGGTGGTCTCGATGATGTACGTGCACACACCAGTGCGCTTGGAGATTTCCTTGTTTGCGAGGAGTACGAAGTCCTCCACCATGTCATTGTCCACCACGGCCTCGACTTCACGGAGACCAGAAAGGTTTGGTCTGGGGTCATCCAGCTTGACAGACGCCACTGGTTTGGTGTAGCCTGATAAACCGAAAGCTTCTGTAAATCCCTCACTCTTCATGGTCAGCAGAAGAACAATGATGATGAGAGCGAACACTATCACGTAATTCATATTTACTATTATGCGTTAATTTTTTTTTAGAAAATACCATATACATAATAAATGTCACTGCTGATATATAGTCCGAGATGCAAACATTCTATGGACGTAATCGAGTATATCAACAAACATCCCCAGCTGAAACAACTTGTACATTATCACAACGTTAATACACAGGGTATACCTCCAAACTATAGGAACAAAATCAATCGTGTTCCCACGATGCTCACAAAGAATGGAAAGATTCTAGTTGGAACGGAAATCAAAAACTGGCTCGACTCCCTATTACCAGCCAAAGAAGTGACACACGCATCCGTTGGTGGTTTTGGGTGTAGTATGACAACACTCGATGGTGGTGGTGTTTCTGATATGTTTTCCCTGGACGACTATGGGCGTTCCCTTCAACCACCCATGACAAAAGAGCTCGAGGAAAAAATTAGTAGGGATGTATCCAAGGGTGTGGCATATACAGAGTTAAAGATGTAAAACGTTCACAGACCAGAGATGAAATTTACGACAATTCAAGCGTCGGCTTTTAAGTCAACCTTTGAAGTCCTCAAAGATATTCTCAATGACGTGAATATATATTTCAGACCTGACGGCGTGTATATCGTCACCCTGGATACAGCACGTACGTCACTCGTCGATATATTTCTTGCAGCGGACAACTTTGAAGAATATCAATGCGAACAGGAAGAAATTATCGCAGGTATCAATATCTCAAATACTTTTAAACTTTTGAAGACTATCACCAACAATGATATTCTCAGAATTGAAATTAACTCCAAGGAGTACATGAACATTGAAATTTTGAGTGAGGCCAAGAAGACTAATACAAAGTTTCAACTCAAGCTTCTGGATATCAATGAGAGTCGCATCGAGGTTCCTGATGTCGAAATGTCAACCATCACAACTCTCCCCTCTGCAGATTTTCAGCGTCTGTGTCGCGACATGTCGAACATCGGGACGGATATCGAAATTAAACGAACTGGTAAGGAAATTCGTCTCAGATGTGAAGGAGATTTTGCCAACCAGGAGACGGCGATTGAATGTCCAGATGAGAGTCCGGACATCACAGGTCTCTACAGTCTGAAGTACCTGAATATCTTTACAAAGGCGACGAGTATGTGTGCGTCTGTGCAAATTATACAGGAAACGGGAAATAGGTTTCTGATTTTGAAATACAATGTCGCCAATTTGGGCGAACTCAAATTTTATCTGGCGACTAAGGTATCTGAAGATTCGTTGTAAAGTCTTCAGTAGTTGACAGGGTCTTTTTTAAACCAAGTGTACTGGCGAGGATAATCTTAGGAAATCGTCTCTCGAGTACATCTCGGTCGTAATATAAAAAGTGTTCGAGAGGAACTTTTTGACCATGGAAGTCGTTCCTAGGTCCTGAGTACCGTTTCACCTTTTCAGTAATGTTTTTCATCGGCTTATCATCATGGTCGACTATCCAAGCACTACTCAAAGGGATACTAAAATGCATCGTGGTGTCTTCATCCCTCCCGGGTACAAAGTTCAAGTCGTTAGAGATGGATGTGTACTCGTGACCATTGAACATGTATCGAACCCGTAAGATGACGTACTTGACATTCTGAGGTATAGTGGTCCCCCTGAAGTTGCGACCAGTCACGTCGACATAATACTCTTCGAGGATGCCATCCCAATCTTTGCTCTCTTCTCTCCAAAACGCATCCTCGAGTTGATACTTCAAATCGTAGTCAATCTTATACTCGAGTTCTTCGGAAATGATACTGTAATCTTTTGGTGTCGTAATGTTCTTGTACCAAAGAATAAGGGTACTTAAAAGTTTGAAAAACATTTCCTTATAAGAATGGAAGGTAATTTTTTAAGTAGGTACAACAATAAGTTGGAAGAATGGCAGACTTCAATACAAAACGACCCGGAAAATAAAAAGAAATATGAATTTGAAATGTCCGAGTATATAATGAAATGCATGCCCTACATGAAACGACATGTTGATGAAGGAGGGGAAGAGACGAATACCGACAACGTCTTTAACGTGAAAGAAACAGTGGGTCTCAAGAGAAAAGACATCTTCACAGATTATCTCATCGATGTCGAGAAACAAAACATATCGAAACCTCGTGAACGAATCATAGAACAATGTGAAACATGCCCATATAGCAACCTCGTTCATTTCCACGACACGAGTGACCTCGTGTGTGATTCGTGTGGTGCGATAATTGCGACACTTATTAGCGAAGAATTAACCTATAAGGAGGAACAGGAGACATCCGAAAAAGTGGTCAACTATTCATACAAGAGAGAGAATCACTTCAATGAATGGCTCTCACAATTTCAGGCACAAGAGATGACAACAATACCACCAGAAGTCATAGAACAGCTGCGAAGTGAACTCAAGAAGATGAAAATCAAAAACCTTGAAGACATCACCCACGCCAAGGTGAGGGGTCTCCTCAAAAAGTTGAGACTAAATAAATATTATGAACATGTACCATACATCACCAATATTCTTAGTGGTATCAAACCCCCAAATATGCCACAAGAGTTAGAAGAGTATCTACGAATCATGTTCAAAGATATCCAAAAACCCTTTGATGAAAACTGTCCAACAGAGAGGAAGAACTTCCTCAGCTACTCCTATGTCCTCTATAAATTTTGTGAACTTTTGGGTGAAGATGATTATCTCCAATACTTTCCACTTCTCAAGTCCAAGGAAAAGTTGTATCAACAGGATGTCATATGGAAAAAAATTTGCCACGATTTAAAATGGGAATTTATTCCGACAGTGTAATTAGATGACCTGCCCAAATTTCGCCGTCTGTGGTAAAACAATGAGACCTGGCCTAAAGGTGTGTACCTCATGCTTTTGGAGATTCAAGAATGAAGCCCTTCAATTCAAAAACTCGAAGTGTCCAAACTGTCACACACAATGTGAGTGTGTCAAGTTTCGCAAATGTGATCACTTTTTATGTACCAGCTGTTTCAGTAGACAGAGAGTGTGTCTTATCTGTGAGGGTAAAAAATAAAGTTGCTTACAATAAATGGTTGTACGCATCCCCCTCAGTAATTCGGGTATCCTCAGCGCCCATGGCTACGAGGATGTCAGGGAAAAGTCCGAACTCACGAGGCATCGCGCACTCATGCGTGTGGTCAGGGCGGGCGAACCACCCCTTGGTCTCTTTAGGCGCCTCAACGTTCTCATGATACTTTTTAAAAACAAAGACCCTAAGTTGTCCAAAATTTTTAAGAAGGAT
>Ga0075480_10002872_pt1 | contig 11064 bp, 10 predicted proteins | sample DEB08_DNA_7_FD_81590 | JGI IMG/M metagenome (GOLD analysis project Ga0075480, IMG submission 81590) | Aqueous microbial communities from the Delaware River and Bay under freshwater to marine salinity gradient to study organic matter... | ecosystem: Environmental > Aquatic > Marine > Coastal ... | reverse complement strand
TGTTGATGGTGTCGGTGTTGATGGTGTCGGTGTTGATGGTGTCGGTGTTGATGGTGTCGGTGTTGATGGTGTCGGTGTTGATGGTGTCGGTGTTGATGGTGTCGGTGTATTGCTACATTTTGTGATACAGGATTGATTATTTCGTAAGTTCCAACATTTTTTATTATCTTGATTAAATGATTCCGCCCAGTAGAACATCTCACTCATATCCGTAACCGAACTCACATCCCAACAATTTATATCCCCGTTAAATGATTTCGCCCCGCGGAACATACGACTCATATTAGTAACACTACTCACATCCCAACTACCTATATCTTGATTAAATGATTCCGCACCCTCGAACATACTAGACATATTGTTAACATTACTCACATCCCAACTACCTATATCTTGATTAAATGAATCTGCTCCGAGGAACATCTCACTCATATTTGTAACATTACTCACATTCCAATTACTTATATCCCCGTTAAATGATTCCGCTCCGAGGAACATACGACTCATATTAGTAACACTACTCACATCCCAACTACCTATATCTTGATTAAATAATTTCGCACCCTCGAACATATTACTCATATCTTCAACACTACTCACATCCCAACTACCTATATCTTGATTAAATGATTGCGCATCATGAAACATAAAAATCATATTAGTAACACTACTCACATCCCAACTACCTATATCTTGATTAAATGATTCCGCCCCGTGGAACATCTCACTCATATTAGTAACACTACTCACATCCCAACTACCTATATCTTGATTAAATGAATCTGCTCCGAGGAACATCTCACTCATATCCGTAACCGAACTCACATCCCAACTACTTAAATCTTGATTAAATGATTTCGAGATAAACATACGACTCATATTAGTAACCTTACCTAATTTGTCACCCCAATTACTTATATCCCCGTTAAATGATTCCGCACTATAAAACATACTACTCATATTAGTAACACTACTCACATTCCAACTACCTATATCTTGATTAAATGAATATGCTCTGAAGAACATCTCACTCATATTTGTAACATTACTCACATTCCAACGACTTAAATCTTGATTAAATGATTGCGCATTATAAAACATACGACTCATATTAGTAACACTACTCACATTCCAACTACCTATATCTTGATTAAATGAATATACTCCGAGGAACATCTCACTCATATTTGTAACATTACTCACATTCCAATTACTTATATCCCCGTTAAATGATTCCGCATTATAAAACATACGACTCATATTAGTAACACTACTCACATCCCAACTATTGATAGGTCCATAATTTATTTCTGCGTTTTCCTTATCATTAATATATTCGGTTACTGCACGCCTGAGTGCTCCCGAACTGTCAAACTTGTAACCTGTTTTTGGTGTGGGTGTACTAGTAATCCCTTCTATTTTAAATATTTTGTCACAAAGGATATATAAAATTACACCTGCCATGAAAGCCAAAATATAATTTAAGATTTTATCAAAATTAAAATCCATATTTATATACTATAATATAAAAAAATCAGTCATTATTAATTTGTAATGACTCTTCAATTGCGATTTGAATATCTCTTTGTTCATTTGATGCTTCAATTTCATTAATATAATTTGTGATTATATCTGAAATCCTATTTTCTAAATCGTTTGGATTAGGTATATTTTCTATATTAATACCTTCATCGGTATCTTCATTGATATCATTAAATATATCACTAAAGATATTCATATTTGTCATGTTTGTAATATTATTAATTGGTGGAACTGTAATCGTTATAGTTTCAATGAGTGGATTAATATGATTTTCATCTTTGGGAAATTCAGTTCTACACATTGGACATGTATTATTTCTTTCTAACCAAGGTTTAATACCTGAACATGTATCATTACCACTATGAAAGATATGTTTTTCATCTTCATTCTCTGTTTGACACGGTAATCTTATATATTTATCTCCTAATTTAAATTCATCCAGACAAATACTACATTGTTTTTCTTTTGAAATAAATTCTTCATCTGCTACGACCTCTTCTAAGTTATTTTTAAATTCTTCTGATACACCAGTAGTATTTCCACCAGTGTTATTTTCACCATTCATGCTTGCATTGGTGAAATTATTCCCAATATTAGAATTAAATATTGAAAATATATTATTATTTATCCTTATAATAGGAGGAATTAATAAAGAATTATTTATATTTGGTTCCATAATATATTACAGGGAAATATATTCTTTTCTTTAATATAATTATTTAAAAATAAATCGGTATGATTAATTAGTGGAAATGTCTAAGTCAATTATTCGGAACTATACAAGAATTCCATTTAAGAAAGGATCTTTAGGATTTCATATGATCCCATATCATTTACAATATGAGAACAGAGATTGTAAATCTAATATTTTAAGTGAACCATCGGAAAAACAAAAATTAAAGATAGAGAAATATGTAAAAGATTTTAATCCCTATTTAAGATTTCATGTTTCAGAAAATCTGGGTGATAAAGTAATGAAATTTTATAAGGATAAATATAGTAAGCGTTAAATATAATAAGAGATAAAATAATTATATTTTATAATATAAATGGGAGAAGAAAGTAATTTATATATGGCATCAGCTGTGATATCATTATTGGCATTTTTAGTTGCCCTTCATTATTGTCTTACAGGAGATCCTAAATCGGAATATGGTATTTATCCTATTCTTATTTTAGGATTACTTTGTTTGGCAAAAAGTATTGAATTCTATGAAAAATATACATATAAGTTAAGTTCAAACCGTTAATAATTTAACCCGATTAGCAAATAACCCACAAATCCAATCATTATACTTTTAATCCATCTAGATTTCATTTCAGTATAAATATTTGCCCACGCTTCGACTTGTTTTTGATTTTTTAATGAATACAACATTAAAGGTCTTTTAGGATATACATAATAAAATCCCAGTTTGACAAGATAGATGATTGCTAAAAATTTACATAATCTGTAACTATCACTCGGATACTTGTAATAATAATAAGCACCTAATGCTATACCGAACAACATGCCAGCAAAATAAATTGAAATTCTTTCTTTTACTATTTTATCATAAATATCTTTTTGTTCAGCATCTAATAGATTGTAAAAATTAGAAAAAATACTAGTATCTCTCTTAAGTATAGACATAGATAACCCACCAACTAAAAAAGTAATACCAATGATACAACTAATGTCTTTCATTATAATAATATATATATTTTATTTAATCAATTTCATCAATTGTCGGTTTAGAATCAACGCCATCACCTTGAGAAAAACTTTCGGGTACAGCTGATGGCATGCTATCACCCGCTCCACCCTCACTGTAAACCTTCATCATGATAGGATTTAATATACCATTAACTTCGGTCATCTTGTTATCATATTCATCCTTTGTTCTTTCTCCTTCTAACCACAGTTCGGTTTCAGTTAATGTATCTGTTACAGTCTTAAGATCAGATTCTTCTAGTTTACTCTTAATACTATCATTTTCAATTGTAGAGCGAGTTTGATAAACAAGGGAATCTAATTTATTCTTTGCTTCAATCTTATCGCGATTCATTTGATCTTCTTCCTTAAATTTTTCACCTTCTTGAACCATGCGTTCAATATCTTCTTGTGATAATCTACCCTTATCATTCTTAATTGTAAGATTCTGAACATTACCGGAACCCTTATCCTTGGCTTCGATATTCATGATACCATTCGCATCAACATCAAATGAAACCTCAATCTGTGGAACCCCTCTTCTCGCTGGTGGAATACCTTCCAGCTTGAAATTACCTAATTCATTGTTATCCTTTGTCATTGCTCTTTCACCCTCAAAAACCTGAATCATAACAGAATCTTGATTATCTTCAAATGTACTGAATGTTTGAGATTTCTTTGTTGGAATCGTAGTATTTCTCTCAATAAGCTTTGTCATGACACCACCAGCTGTCTCGATTCCAAGTGATAGAGGGGCAACATCAAGTAATAGAATCTGATCTGCTGAATCATTTCCAGAAGTCCCACCTGATAAAATAGCTGCCTGAACTGCTGCTCCGTATGCAACTGCTTCGTCCGGATTAATTCCTTTATTCAGTTCTTTTCCATTAAAAAATTGACTGAGTAGCTCTTGAATCTTAGGGATACGAGTGGAACCACCAACAAGAACAATTTCATGAACATTAGACTTAGAAATTCCAGCATCTTGAAGAACTCGTGTTACGGGATTAATACATTGTTGGAATAAATTCATACATAAACTCTCAAATCTCGCCTTACTGATACTCGTGAAAAAATCAATTCCTTCACAAAGAGATTCTAATTCCACTGAAGCGGTTGCCGCAGAGGATAGTGTACGCTTTGCTCTTTCACAAGCTGTCTTAAGTCTCCTTAGAGAGCGCTTATTACCACTAATATCAATCTTGTTCTTGCGCTTAAACTCATCAATAAAATACTTCATAAGAATATTATCAAAATCTTCGCCACCAAGATGAGTGTCTCCGGCAGTTGCTTTCACTTCAAAGATACCATCATCAATGCTTAGTAAAGATACATCAAATGTTCCACCACCAAGATCAAAGATTAATACATTCTTTTCTTCTTCTTTCTTATCAAGACCATATGCGATTGCTGCCGCTGTTGGTTCATTAATAATACGAAGAACATTCAAGCCAGCGATATGACCCGCATCCTTTGTGGCTTGCCTCTGTGAATCATTAAAATATGCCGGAACAGTAATGACAGCATCAGTTACCTTTTCACCGATATATGCTTCGGCAACTTCCTTCATCTTAGTTAAGACCATGGATGAAATTTCTTCAGGTTGAAATGTTTTTAATTCATCTTTGTAAGTTGCTTGAATCTTAGGTTTATTATCTTCTGACACTACAGTGAATGGGAAATTCTTAATATCATTCTGAACTGCCGGATCATCAAACTTACGTCCGATTAATCGTTTCGCATCAAAGATTGTATTTTCAGGATTCATGGATGCTTGATTCTTAGCTCCGTCACCGATTAGACGCTCTTCATTTGTAAAAGATACATAAGAAGGCGTTGTTCGATTACCCTGATCATTCGCTATAATTTCACAACGATTATCCTTCCACCATCCAACACATGAGTAAGTTGTTCCAAGATCAATTCCAATTGCCACCATATTATATATTCATAGTATGATATCAATCTTTTAAATATTTTTTTAAAATTTGATATGTTTATTCGATTATAAACATAAATAATTTATCATAATGAGTGATTCTGTTTCACTCAGTGAAGAACAAAGAGAAATTAAATTAGCAATAGAAGAAGATTATTCATGTTTTGTAAATGCTGTTCCGGGAGCAGGTAAAACAACTTTAGCATTACACATAGCTAAAGAATTGCCGAATAGAAAGATACTATTATTAACATTTAGTTCTGATCTAAAAACAGATGCTAGATTGAAAATGAAAAAAATGGGTCTAAGGAATTTAGATATTCATAGTTATAATTCATTGCCACGAAAATATTATGATAAAAATGCCAGTCAGGATGAAGACATATATAATATACTAAGATATCAAATACAACCTAGATTAACTAAACAATATGATTTGATTATCTTGGACGAAACACAAGACATGACACATTTACATTATAAGTTTATAATTAAGGTCATAGATGATCTACAAATTAATCCAAGTTATCTTATAATTGGTGACGAAAAGCAAGCTGTTTTTCAATTTAAAGGGGCAGATAGTAGATTTTTAACACTTTCACCGAAATTGTTTAATGGTAATTTTAAGGAATACAAGCTATCAGTTAGTTTCAGGCTCACTGATCCTATGTCGCAATTCATGAATGAAGTGGTTTTAAATGAAGAGCGCATCAAAACTAATAAAAAAGGAAAACCGGTACAATATATTATTGATGATACATACAGTGAAGAATTCAAATATTACATTTATAAAAGAATTAAACACCTAATCAATAAGAAGGGGTATAAATATGATGACTTCTTTATCTTAGCACCAACTTTAAAAAGTGGTGCTATTAATCGCTTAGACGCATTCTTAGCCAACAAGAAAATAAATGGCAAAAAAATAGATATCTATCGCCCACCAGGAGATGATGGATCAATAAATGAAGAGCACATGAAAGGTAAAATTACGATGACAACATTTCATCGTTCAAAAGGTAGAGAAAGGAAATGTGTTTTCGTCTTAGGATGCGATGAATCATATTATAAGATTTATACAGATATGTATGATAATCCAGAAGAATGTGTTGAACCACTTTATGTGGCACTAACTAGGGCAACTGAAAGACTTCATATTATTCATGATATAAATCGTAAAAAACTTCCATTCATAAGAATAGACTTAAGTGAATTAGATGAAAAACCCTACTGTCAAGTCCTTAATCGCAATAAATGTATATTGAATAGAATAGGTGACAATTTCAAAAAAAGAAAAACATTAGAATATTCTGTTACACAAATCACGCGGTATATTAGTCAAAAGAATGAAACACAATTAATTCCGATATTAGATATTTTATATACCAAAAAATCAGAAGAAAAGGGGATAGTCCCTGTCCCTAATGAAATATTCGTGAAAAGATTGACCGAAAATGTTTCTGAGCTTAATGGGGAAGCGATACCTGCTTTATGGGAATATATTAAAACGGGTAATAATTCGCTCCTCGAAAAATATAGAAAGGAATTAGTGAGAAGACAAGAAAAAAATGTTAACAATGTATTTACTCGTTCACTAAACCGTTTAAAATTAGATTGCAATGAAATAAGCGATTTCCTACTCTTGTCTAATCTCGGCGAATCAATAGATCTTGGCATTCAATCAAATCTGAATCAGATTGATACATATGATTGGATTAAACCACATGTGATAGAAAGATCCTTTAAAAGATTAAATGATTATATAACTGAAGAAGACCTTCAGTTTGAAGTAAGAGTTGAGAGAAATTATAAATATAAGGGTGATTCTATAAATATTAGAGGATATATTGATATACTTTCACCTAATTCAGTATATGAACTAAAATGTACCGAATCATTAAATATTTCACATAAGATACAATTAATATTTTATGCTTGGTTGTATAAAGAAGATTTCGATGAACCTAGAAAGTTTTACTTATTTAACATGAAATCAAATGAATCGCATGAATTAGACTCACGCAATCCGTTAATAGATAAAGTTATTGATATTATATTTCAAGATAAATTATCTATTAAAGAAAAACTAAATGATGAAGAATTTATAAAACACTGTTCAGAAAATATAGATTTCATTGATATTCCAAACATGAAATCTAGGATAAAAAATGAGTCTTTATTAGAAGATACTTATCTTATTGTAGATAGTGAAGAAGAATAAAGTGAATTAGATATATTAGATTAGCTTTACACTTTGATGAATTTTAATTCACCATCAGTATCATAATCGCATTTGTATTCGTCGTATATTTGGTTACCAGATTCATCTACACCAGCGGGTGAACCACAAGTGCTAACAATTTTTTGTCTCTCAAACTGACGGATAAGATCACTGTATTCTCTTGGACTTAAATTATTCATATCTACACCATAATGCTCCATTGCATCCCACATATCGGGTCTATAACGACCATCTCCGAGAGGTTCTCCATGAAATGTGGTTTCGCCACGTATATTATACCCCCCTCCATTTGGGACTCCGTTTAAATGAGGTTCAAATAATCTACCACAGCCTTCGGGTGGATTTGGACATCTACGACATTCAATACTATCTTCATTAGAACATTTACCGATTAAAAAATCAAAACGATCATCATCTAAGTCAGAAACTCTACGTGTTAATTTCATCCATCTTGGAGTACTTTCATTAATCAATGCCATACCCTCAACTCTGTTATTACAACTACACTTAAAATAATACAAAGCACAAACAAGTAAAGCAAAGACTAAAACATGCTCAAGACTTAAATTCATTTATATTATAAAATAAAAAAAAATTAATTATATAATTTTTTTAATTTTTTTAATGAATAATTACTTGATATTATTTTACTTACGGGAGCTGAGAACGCCAATCCTCAAGTGATTCGTGCAGCTTGTCGAGAACGACTTTGTCTTCTTCATTTGGCCGATAGTATACACCTTCAGCACAACCATGTTCATTCCTTTCATCAACAAGACCATTAAATGCGTGAATCATCATCAGGATAGTGAAAGCGTCATCTGTATCATTCGCCGAAAAGTCGGTCCAACGCTCAATATCATTCTCTTTAAGATGCTTCCTGATCTTTGCCTTCATATCATTTTCTTCAAGAGAAATTGCTTCATATAAATCGTGGTAAATCGCGGAAACAGATTCCCACTTCGGGCACATGAATACGTATCCAGAAGAACTCATGGAACGATTGAAATACAGTTGATCTTTTGTTCCGTCGTTATCCACTTGTAGAACTCTGTAATCTGGCGAGAATGTTGTTGAAAATTCCTTCTCATTGCACTTCAGTTGATATAAGAATGCTAACATATCTGCGAGATATGTGTGATACCTCGCACCCTTACAGCACTCTCGGATTTTGACCATCTGTTCCTTCTCAATACAGTTTGCTGAAAGGAATCGCATGAATACATCATCCTCTTGATCCAATGCGTCTTCTCCACCTGGAAATCCATGGTGACTAACCGGATCGCTAGGATCTTGTGCTCGTCGCCGCCACTTTTGGTCCTTGCGAATCATTGTGCCGTCTTCTTTGATGAACCACGAATAATCCCGCATCGAGCGAGGGATTGTTGTGATGAAGATGGGTTTTGAATTGTTCATCTTGTTGTGCCAATCAAAGAGATAGGTGAGATTGGTGATAACATTGGAATTAAGAGTTAGGTCTTTCTCATAGCGGTAGTTTGATGCTGGCTTGCCTTCACCAGAACTCTTCAGTTCACCCTGAATACACAAGGTTACGTCCGGCCAGATCTTTTCTTCAATCTCTGCCTTAAAGACAGACGGATCGCTGATAAGGGCACCAGTGATTTCCACTATGGCTCTGGGTAATTCATCCTTATCCGATTGGCCAAGGGATAGCCAGGTGTACTGTGCTTCCATGATCTTAGTGCTGTTGCTTTGCCTTCCTTTGCCTGCTTCCGCCTTTGCCTTTGCCTTTGCCCTTTGTAGTTGTAGTTTTCTGCGAGTTAGTTTGTTTAGACTGTTCTTTAGTCAAGAGTTTGTTGTATGTCTAACAAAAAAACATAATCGTAAATCAAATTTATATCATTTCTTCATATTTTGAAGATCATTAATTATTTCTTTTTTAATTTTTTCCTTTTTAGCGAGAAATTGTTCCTTCAGATTTTTGATATCATTAATTGTCTTTTTGTCAATTTTAATTATTTCGCATGTGTTTGATACAATGCTATCCTCCATATACTTTTTATTTATTAATAAAGTAAATAAATCAAATTTTTTATATTATTTATATTAATTATACTATGACATCAATGGAAGAACAGTTAAAATGCTTTTATTTAGATGGAGAATTAAAACCGGCTTCAGACATGTTAAGAAAATGTGTGGGTGACGAAACTTCACCCTATCGCTTTAATTGCGAAGAAGACCCCATGAAACAGGTTATGCCCGAAGATGTTAAAGAAACCGCAAGAATGAATGATATATCTATTCAGAGAGGTTTTGCTAGTTATAATGTAAATAATTACAATGTAGATAATTATAATGAAAAGGTTGATGTTATGCCAAAACAAAAGCCCAAGCCAATTATTGCTAAACCTAAACCTAAACAAATTATCAATAAAGAATTTAAAAAAATGAATCGGACTGCAAACGATAAAGATAATGGTATAGAAGGATTTAAAGATTTTAGTGATTGGGAAAACACATTCATAACTGACACTGGTTTAGGTGAGATTCAGCTTAGAGATGGAAAATGCCCTGATGGTTATGCGAAATGTCCTATTACCGGAAGATGCATTCAAAAATGTATTGGATGTGTATACAGAGATAATATGAAAAGCAGAGAATTTAATGAAGCAGATCCATGCTTTCCGGAGGGAGTTTACAATGGAATTGATAATTACGGAAATATTAAATGTACATGTGGAAAGAATAATAGATATTGTTCAGAAGAATTTACAAAAGATATATTCACGGCAGATGGAATGATGATGATAGGTAAAAAAATAATAATGAATACTGGTCTAACTAATAGTATCAATAATTTCTTTGATATAGGACAATTCTAATTTATTTATAGTCTACTTACACTTACTCTTCATCGAAACCGAGACATTCGTTAATTTCATCCATTTGATCATTGTCTTCCTGCTTGATCTGATTGATACGATTAACAACAACTTCACTGAAGCGCTGAATGTAAAGATCTCTTTCCTTCAGTGGAGCAACTCCGCGCTTGAAAGATAGAGTCAGCTTGACATGATGTTCAAAATCATCTTCCTTTTCCGGAGGCCATCCAAGGAAAGATGTATTCTTCTGCTCACCCTTTTCTATGATGTGACTGCTCTTACCTTCTTCATCTGGTTCTACGTCTAGAGAATCTACACGAATCCTAGCTGTTTTTGCGGTCTCTACGTCATCAGAATTGATCATAACCTTCTTGTTCTGAAAGATAATGTCATTTTGGAGTCGCTTTAGTCCAGCGCCACCGCGACCAATAAGCTTCCCCATGAGTCTTTCTGGAAGATCCACCAAGAAGAATTCTGTCTTGAGAGAGACAGTTGATTCCCTCTTCTGAAGAACGAACCCGACACTGCGATCCAGAGACTTCTGCGCCAGCTTCTGCATCGTTTCAGACTCTGAAAAGATTTCCGCCTGGATACCCTCTTCGTGATCCTTGAGGACAATCCTCAGCTTTGGCTTTTCTTCATCTACTCGTCGCTCGGAACTCTGTAGGCGTTCGTACATGGTCCAAGCACCCGAGATGACTCGCTTCAGCCCAGATGCGCCCTTCCCGATGATGAGACCAATGTCGGAAGAGGTGACGACGAGGCCATTGCGACCGTTAAGCTCGTATGAGAGAGATGCCAT
>Ga0075480_10002868_pt1 | contig 11070 bp, 8 predicted proteins | sample DEB08_DNA_7_FD_81590 | JGI IMG/M metagenome (GOLD analysis project Ga0075480, IMG submission 81590) | Aqueous microbial communities from the Delaware River and Bay under freshwater to marine salinity gradient to study organic matter... | ecosystem: Environmental > Aquatic > Marine > Coastal ... | reverse complement strand
GTCACAGTTGGGCAGGCAGATGATGGCGTCGAGGCAGTGGGCCTCAACCACGGTTTCCACCGCATCGGCAATGATCTCCCGACTTGGCAGGGAATAGCGCATGCCGAGATGGCCCATGGCAATCCCATCATCTACCCCGATGGTATTGAACTCGAAGGGTAGACCACCTGCATCCCGAACGGCTTCCTTGACCAGGGCACCGAACTGCTGCAGATGCACATGCCCTGGAATCAGATCGATGTACGAGTTGCAGATGCCGATGAACGGGCGGTCGAAATCGTCATCGGACCGAACCACTCCGGTTGCCCGCAGCAAACTGCGGTGCGGCGCGCGCTGGTAGCCTTTGGTGATGGTATCACTGCGTCTGGACATCGTCAGGAATCGTCTTGGGGTGTCAGTCAACCCCTGCATTCAAAATGATTCCGCGATGCGACGAGGTTGACCGGTACGTCAGGTGGCTAGCACGAGAAGAATTGGGAGTAGGCGTAGCGCTGGTGCCAGTAGTGCACCAATACCGGATTCGGCCACGGGCAGCAGACCAAGCATGTCCTGGCCGGGGGCCGAGGCAGCTGTTGCGGGCATGTGCGTGGTCTGTGACATAAAGTGCATTGAAGCGTGGATCGTACCGTCCGGGAGCGGCACTGGATGCGCCGGGACTGGCCCCATGGTAGGGTCTTTAGGGCCTCGACTTCAACCTCCGTTTCTGTGAAGAATCTGTAAGCGCTACCAAAAAGATGTCCATTTGGGGCCAATAGAGCGAACATTTGACAGTGTTAAGCGGCGTTCCTGTCCTGCATACCCGTATCTTTTCGCGTCGGCCTGAAACGAACATCCACCTGTCTCCGCCCGAAATTTTTTTCCTCATGAGTCCGTTTTCTGCCGAAAAAGCCCGCGAACTGGATACCTCGGACCCTCTGTCGACGTATCGATCTCACTTCTCCATCCCCCGAATGGCTGGTGGAGAGGAGACGCTGTACCTGTGCGGCAACTCCTTGGGCCTGCAGCAGCGGGAAGGGACAGAGGCCCTTGCCACGGTCATGAAAGACTGGGCTGAGCGGGGTATCGAGGGGTACTTCTCCGGGGATGATCCGTGGGCGGATTACGGTACGGAGTTGCGCGCCTCCGAGGCGCGCCTCGTCGGCGCCAAACCGATTGAGGTGGCCGTCATGAACTCCCTCATGGTGAATCTCAATCTGCTGTTGCTCTCCTTCTATCGTCCGACAGCGGAACGCCCCTGTATCCTGATCGAGGAGCACGCCTTTCCCTCGGACCAGTATGCCTTTCGAGAACAGATCCGGTTTCATGGATTCGATCCCGACGACTGCCTGATCGTGCAACACGCCCGACCCGGTGAGTACCACCTGCGTAGCGAAGACGTCCTGGATACCATCCGAAGCGAAGGACATCGGATTGCACTGGTCATCATGGGTGGTATCAATTACTTCACCGGGCAGCTCTTCGACATGGCCACGATCACCGAGGCGGGGCATGCTGCCGGTTGCACCGTCGGCTGGGATCTGGCCCATGCCGTGGGCAACGTGCCGCTGAACCTGCACGATTGGAATGTGGATTTTGCCGTCTGGTGCCACTACAAGTACATGAACTCAGGTCCGGCTGCCCCCGGTGGTGCCTTCGTGCATGAGCGGTTTGCGCATGCCAGGGACCTGCCCCGCTTGGCGGGTTGGTGGGGACACAACCGGAAAACGCGCTTCGAGTGGGTGGAGGACTTTGACCCCGAGCCGGGAGCCGTGGGATGGCAGATGACCAATACTCCGATTCTCTCCACGGCTCCGCTCAAGGGATCCCTGGCCTTGTTCGATGAGGTCGGCATGGACGCGATACGGGCGAAGAGCCTCAAGCTGACCGGCTACCTGTGGGACCTCCTGCAGGAGATGGAGGGCGGTTTCGACATCATGACGCCCTCCGACCCGGAACAGCGTGGTGCCCAGTTGTCTCTTCGCGTCCACGGAGAGAACGGTCGAGCTGTGTTCAACTTCATCAAGGAACACGGCGTCATCTGTGACTGGCGCAATCCGGACTGTATCCGCATCTCTCCCGCTCCACTCTACAATTCATTCGAAGACGTTCGGCGGTTTGCGGGGCTGTTTGAAAAGGCGCTTCGAACGGTTGCCTGACGGACTGATTCGGTGGCTGGAGGTCGTTACCTAGACCCGGCGGTATTCGTTTTTTTATTCTGGAAGCGCTTTTATTCAACAGAGGACGGGGTCTTGTCGGGAAGAAACGTGTAACAGAAGTCCCCAACTTCACCCCCCGACTTTCCCGACCCGGCCCATGTGCTCCATTCTGGCCATCTTGGACATCCCCCACGTCACCGACGAATTGCGTGAACAGGCGCTCGCCATGAGCCGGCGTCAGCGTCACCGCGGCCCCGACTGGTCCGGCATCCATGCCGACGACCATGCCATCCTGGCCCACGAACGCTTGGCCATTGTCGATCTGCTGCATGGCGCGCAGCCGCTGTACAGCCCGGGAGGACGGTACGTTCTGGCCGTCAACGGAGAGATCTACAACCACCGCGAGTTGCGCCGTGAGTTTCCGGATTACCAGTTCCAGACGGACTCCGATTGCGAAGTCATCATCCCCTTGTTGGATCGTGACGGAATTGACGGTCTGAAGCGGCTCAATGGCATCTACGCTTTCGTTCTCTGGGACTCCGAGCAGCAACGCTTCCTGGTCGCTCGCGACCCGGTGGGTGTCATCCCGCTCTATATCGGTCACGATGCCGAGGGACATCTCATTGTTGCGTCCGAGATGAAGGCCATCGAGCCCGTGTGCAATCGATTTGAAGAATTCCTGCCGGGCCATGCCCTGCACAGCGACTCCGACCGCGAGCCACAAAAATGGAGCGAGTGGGGTTGGGAGTCCTTCGATGATGTGAAGGAAGGGTCCTCCGACCCGCAGGTCGTCAGGGATGCGCTGGCGAGCGCCGTGCACCGGCAGCTGATGGGCGATGTGCCCTACGGCGTGCTCCTTTCCGGCGGCCTGGACTCCTCGGTCATCGCCGCCCTCGCCTGCAAGTATGCAGCCTCGCGCGTGGAGGAGGACGACCAGACCCAGGCGTGGTGGCCGCGTATCCACTCGTTTGCCATCGGCCTGGAAGGCAGCCCTGACCTGGCGGCAGCCCAGGAGGTAGCCAACCACATTGGCAGCGTGCACCACGGGCTGACGTTCACGGTCCAGGAGGGTATCGACGCCCTGCGCGATGTCATCCACCACATCGAGACCTATGACGTGACGACCATCCGGGCGTCCACTCCCATGTTCCTGATGGCCCGAAAGATCAAGGCGATGGGCATCAAGATGGTCCTCTCCGGCGAGGGTTCGGACGAAATATTCGGCGGATATCTCTATTTCCACAAGGCACCCGACGCCCGGGAATTCCATGAGGAGACGGTCCGAAAAGTGAATCGCTTGCACCTTTTTGATTGCCTGCGCGCCAACAAGAGCATGGCCGCCTGGGGCGTCGAGGCGCGGGTGCCCTTCCTGGACCTGGCGTTCCTGGATGCCGCCATGCGGCTCGACCCCGAGGCCAAGATGATCAAGGACGGCAAACTGGAGAAGCAGATCCTGCGGGATGCGTTTGCCGACCTGCTGCCCGAGTCCATCGTGAAACGCCAGAAAGAGCAGTTCTCCGATGGTGTCGGCTACGGATGGATCGATCACCTGAAAGCCCATGCCGAAGAGCGGGTCAGCGACGAGGACATGAAACGCGCTGCCTACCGCTTCCCGATCAATACGCCCGACACAAAAGAGGGTTATTTCTATCGAAGCATCTTCGAGGAGCTGTTCCCGTCCGAGTCTGCCGCGCGGTGCGTACCCAGCGGCAAATCGGTAGCCTGCTCGACGCCCGAGGCGCTGGCATGGGATGCCTCCTTTGCTTCATCAGCGGACCCCTCGGGACGGGCCGTCAAGGGCGTGCATACCGACGCGTACTGAGACGCGGCACCTTGCGCGTACACTGGTCCGGGGGCGTACCTGGGCACTGTCCGGTTGGGCGCTGGAGCCCGACCGAACGAGGATCACCCAACCCCGTTCTGCGGACACAGGGGCCGGAGCGTACAGACATCGCACTGCGGTTTCTTGGCATCGCACACGGCGCGGCCATGCAGGATGATGGCATGACCCGAGAAGATCCATTCGTCCTCGGGTAGCCGGTCCATCAGGTCTTTTTCGACCTTAACCGGGTCCGTTTCCTCGGTGAATCCGAGGCGGTAGGCCAGCCGCTTGACGTGGGTATCCACCACAAAGCCGCTGGCTTTCCCGAACCACGTGCCCAACACCACATTGGCCGTCTTGCGGGCCACACCCGGCAAGCGGACCAGGTCCTCCATCGTGTCCGGGACCGTACCGCCGTACTCGTCCTCAATCATGTTGGCCGCCGCAATGACGTTCTTCGCCTTGTTGCGGAAGAACCCTGTAGAGCGGATTTCATCCTGGAACGTTTCCAGGTCTGCATTCGCGAAGTCCTTCACGGTCCGATACTTCTGGAAGAGGGTATCGGTCACCTTGTTCACGTTCACGTCTGTCGTCTGCGCGGACATGATGGTGGCAAACAGCAGCTCGTGCGCATTCCGATGGTTCAGTGCACAGTCAGCCCCCGGGTAGAGGTTGTGAAGTTCATTGAGGATTTCCTCGATGCGACTGGCTTCGGTGGGGGTGGGCATGACTGGATGTGCGTATGTCACTATGGTAATGATGCCATATGGCGTCCAAGGCCCAGGCGGTACATGCGGCTACGGTAATAGCGTAATATCGCCGACGGAGGCGTCCGACCCAAAAGGCATCCATCGAACCTTCGCCGCGGGCATCGGTTATTGCCTTCCCTCCAAGTGATCGCTCACCCAGTAGCCCCTCGCCGTCCAGAGCATGCGCCCCGAACTGGCTGAAAAACTGTCCCGCATCCCCCGCAAGCCCGGCGTCTACCAGCACAAGGACGCGGCGGGAACGGTGCTTTATGTGGGCAAAGCCAAGAACCTGCGCAATCGGGTCAACTCGTATTTCCACGCCAGTCGCAACCTGGACGGACGACTGCGGATCATGGTCTCCAAGGTGCACGATGTCGAGGTCATCGTCACCGACACGGAGGTCGAAGCGCTTCTGCTCGAGAACAACCTGATCAAGAGCCTCAAACCGCGCTACAACATCCTGCTGCGCGACGACAAGACCTATCCGTTCATCTGCATCAAGAACGAACCCTTTCCGCGGGTTTTCCCGACGCGCCAACCCCGCAAGGATGGCTCGAAGTACTTCGGTCCCTACACGGACGTTCGCAGCATGAACCTGATGCTGGACACCATCCGGTCCATTTTCCGCCTGCGCACCTGCTCACTCAACCTGGCTCCCGAACCCATTGCGGCTGGCAAGTTTGAGGTCTGTCTGCAGTATCACATCAAGAAATGTGATGCGCCGTGTGTGGGTCTGCAATCGTTCGAGGCTTACGACAGCACGATCAAGCAGGTCGAGCAGCTCCTGAACGGTAAGACCCAGGGGCTCATCCGGCTCCTGAAGGACGAAATGCAGCGCGTGGCCGAGGCCATGGATTTTGAGGAGGCCGCCAAGCTGCGCGATCAGGTTGCTGCGCTCGAGAAATACGCGGAGCGACAAAAGGTCGTGGCTGGGGATCTGGCCGACCGAGACCTGTTTGCCCTCTCCGTCGATCGAGAGTCCAATGCGGCCTGCGGCGCGGTTTTCCAGATGCGGGACGGGAAGATCGTCGGACGGCGGCACATCTACCTCAGTCGCATCGAAGAGACCCCGAAGGCGGAGCTCATGCAGGCTGTCATGGAGCGCTATTACACCGAATCCACCTTCTTCCCGACCGAGGTGTTGATGTCGGTGGGCTGCTCGGACCCGGAAATCGTGGAAGAGCTGCTCCGTGAGAAGAGCGGCCACAAGGTGACGCTGCACATTCCGCAACGAGGAGACAAAGCCGGTCTTGTGCGCATCGTGGAGAAAAATGCCGATCTGATGCTGTCCGAGCATCTGATCCACAAGCAGAAACAGAGTGAGGGACGCGTACCCCACGCCGTGGAGAAGCTGCAACAGGATCTGTCCCTTTCCCGCCTGCCGCGCCGTATCGAATGCTTCGATGTCTCCCACCTGAGCGGTACCGGTGTCGTGGCTTCGTGCGTGGTGTTCATCGACGGACAACCTCGCAAGAGCGAATACCGAACCTACAAGGTCCGCACCGTCGGCGATGGGCGCTCGGACGACTTCAAGTCCATGAATGAGGTGGTCGGACGACGCTATGCTCGGGTTGTTGAGGAAAACGGACCATGGCCGGACCTCGTGGTCATCGACGGCGGTAAGGGACAGCTTTCAAGCTCCGTACAGGCCCTGGTGGATGTGGAGGCGTACGGGAAATTTCCGGTGGTCGGGCTGGCCAAGCGTCTGGAAGAAGTCTTTTTTCCGGGAGACACGGATTCGGTCTTCATTGCCAAGGACAGCGCTTCCCTCCAGCTCCTGCAGCGTGCACGCAACGAAGCCCATCGCTTTGCCGTGACCTTCCAGCGCAAACAGCGCAAACAACAAACACTGCACACCGAGCTCGAGGAAATCGAAGGCATCGGGCCTGCTACGTCGCGCAAGCTTCTGCGCGCATTCGGATCCCTGAAAAGGGTGAAAGAGGCGCCGGAGGCCCTGCTGGCCGAAAAGGTTGGCCCCTACGCCGCACGACTCGTACGGGAATACTTCGACAAGGACTGATCCTTCAGCCCAGGACCATACACAAGCCCCGCCCTTGATGCCGGCGTAACAATGTCGCGTGGCCAGAACACAACAGGACAGGCAACCGCACAACAAGGCATCATGGGCAACCCTTACATCACCCCCGCGCTATTCCAGTTCCTCCGGGACTTGCGGGCGAACAACAACCGGGACTGGTTCAGCGACAACAAGAAACGCTATGAACAGGATCTGAAAGAGCCGCTCCTGGAACTCATTGCCGATTTCGCCCCGATGCTGTCCTTGCTCAGTCCGCACTACCTGGCCATTCCCAAGGCATCGGGAGGCTCGCTGTTCAGAATCTATCGGGACGTCCGCTTTTCGAAGAACAAGCATCCATACAAAACGGCGGCCGGCATCCAGTTCAGGCACAAGCTGGGCAAGGACGCCCACGCCCCGGGATACTACCTGCATATAGAGCCCGGCAACGTGTTCTATGCACTCGGTATGTGGCACCCTGCTGCCGACGATCTGCGCTCGATCCGGGATCGAATCGATTCTGCGCCGGACGAATGGCGGGACGTCCGGGAGAACCCCGACTTTACCGGCACTTACGAGTGGGCGGGGGAATCCCTCAAGCGTGCTCCGAAGGGATACGCCTTGGATCATCCCGACATCGAGGACCTGCGTCGCAAGGATTTCATCGGTGCAGCCCCGCTGGCGGAGGAAGACGCCGGCCGGCCCGACCTACTTCCCTTTTTGGCCTCGCAATGGTCGAAGGGAGACGCCCTGATGCGCTTCCTCAGCGGTGCCGTCAACGTTCCGTTCTGACCCGATCAACACCTGTTCACAACCCAACGTCATATCCATTATGAGTACGTCAACAGAGATGCCTGAAGAGGGCACGAAAGCCCCGGATTTTTCGGGGATAACCCAAGATGGATCAACCATTTCCAAGAGCGATTTCGAGGGCCGAAAACTGGTCCTTTATTTCTACCCCAGGGACAACACGCCTGGCTGCACGAAGCAGGCCTGTAATCTGCGCGATCACTGGAGCGACCTGCAGAAGCACGGTATCGGTGTGGTGGGTGTCTCCGACGACCCCGTAGAAAAACACGCCGGTTTTGCAGACAAATATGCGCTTCCCTTCCCGCTGATCGCAGATACAGAAAGGGAAATAATGTCCTCATACGGAGCGTATGGGCCCAAAAACATGTATGGGAAGCTCATCAAGGGCACCAAACGGACGACCTTCCTGATCGACGAAGAGGGGACCATCGTGAAGGTCATCAAGCGACCCAAAACGGGCGACCACGCTGCAGAAGTCCTGAAGTGGTTCGGCCTGGAGGCCTGACGATCACGCCGTTGTGCGGCCTGGGGATGGATCATAATCCAGCCCCAGGCCGCACCCCGGAGGCGGCCTGAAAAATCAAGCATATCGGCGGGGTTTTTTTCAACATTCCGACTGTTGATAACAAGTGGGACGCGTGGATAAAAACGGCCTGATTCAACTTGCCAGCGGGACGTGTCCTGCCTACCATAGGAGGACCGAGACCAGAACCCACCCACCCCCCAGGACCCGGACCGATTGATGGCGTATCGAACTGAATTGCTGTGGCAGAAAAGCAAGGAGACGTTGGCAGAGGAGCTCCCCACACAACAGTTCCAGACGTGGATCCATCCCCTGTCGTTTCTTTCGGGAATGGATACTGGTCAAGGAGAACACATCACGATCGGAGTGCCATCCGACTTTCATCGCGATTGGATAGAGCAGGAGTTCAGCGGCGCCATCCAGTCAGCGCTGGAAAAACACAGCGCGACGACCGTGTCGTACACGATGATGGTCGTGACCGAGGCTGAGTTGGAGACAGCTGTTAGCGAAGCGCATGGTGCGAGTGCACACCGGGCAGGGGAAGAGGTCAGACCAAGTAGACCACAAGGCAGAGCGGGACACACGCCGACACCCTCAGAACCTACCAACCCCGAGGCGGCGCGCAATGCCCATGCCCACCGCTCCCAGGCCCAGCGTAGCGCCTCTCCATTTGCTTTCCGCCCGGAAACCGTACCGGGCAGCCTCCCGCGGACGCTCAACCCCAAATACACGCTCGACACGTTCCTTGAAGCGGATTGCAACCGCTTGGCTCGCAGTGCCGGCGTGGCCGTTGCCAAGCGACCCGGGGCAACGAGTTTCAACCCCTTCCTGATCTATGGAAAGGTGGGGCTGGGCAAGACACACCTGGCGCATGCGATCGGCAACGATATTGTACAGCACCAACCGCGAGCCCAGGTACTGTACCTCACCTCCGAAGCGTTCACGAACTACTTCGTCTACGCCATCAGGAACAACACGCTCGGCGAGTTCACGCAGGCATTCCGCCAGATAGATGTCCTGATCGTCGACGATATCCAGTTCTTCGGAGGCAAGGAAAAGACCCAAGAACAATTTTTCCATCTGTTCAACGAACTGCATCAAAGTGGCAAGCAGATTATCCTCTGCGCCGACAGAAGTCCAGCCGAGATCGCAGGGATTGAAGAGCGCCTTCTTTCGCGGTTCCGGTGGGGATTGTCGGCCGACGTCCAACCACCTGATCTCGAAACGAGAACGGCCATTCTCCAGCGCCATGCGCTGGAGGCAGGACTCGAACTGCCAGGCGATGTAATCGACTACATTGCCTACAACGTCAAGGATAATATCCGACTGTTGGAGGGCGCCTTCAACAAACTGCTGGCGCTGCATAGTGTATCCCGGCAAACGGTGGACATCACGTTTGTCCAGGACGCCCTCTCCGATCTGATTGACAACCGGGCACGCAAGAGTATATCCGCTTCCCGCATCCGTGATATTGTGGCGGAATTCTACGAGATGGATACGGATCTTTTGATCGGCAAAAGCAGGAAACGTCCCATCGTTGATGCTCGTCAGGTTGCCATGCACTTCTGCAAGCAAATGACGCAGCATTCTCTGGAAGCCATCGGTCGTCGTTTTGGCGGCCGGGACCACTCAACGGTCATTCATGCCTGCAAGGCTATCCAGGCCCGCATAGATACCGATCCACGCTTTGTTGAGGAGTTGGGTCAGATTGAACAGCTGCTCAAAAACCGCGTTCTGCATTCCTGACCAAGTAAAGGGACAGGGTGGAACAGGAGGGATGCATTGAGCGGCTGGCTCCGGGCAGAGCCCGGATTCAGGGTGGTTCCCCCCTCTTCTGTAGTGACCATTTCCCGGCGTTGTTGCCTACTCGATGCAACGTTGGAATCGAAACCCGTCGTACGTATTATCGGCAGGTCCCGGCACCTCCGGGATTGCTTCCATCCGCACGTCCGGCAGCCGGGCTTTCTTGGCCCATATCCCCGTTTTAAGCCTGTCATGGGTCTCTTCAATTTTTCTACCGACGTTGCCATTGACCTCGGTACCGCCAACACCTTGATTTACATTCAGGGAAGCGGAATCGTATTGAATGAGCCCTCGATCGTCGCCCTGAACCGATCCACCCGCAAGGTCATCGCTGTGGGTCACGAAGCACAGCAGATGCATGAGCGGACCCACCGCGAGATAGAAACCATCCGTCCGCTCAAAGACGGCGTGATTGCTGATTTTGAGGTGGCCGAGCAGTTGATTCGCCAGCTTATCCGCAAGGTGCAAACGAACTGGTTGTCAGCCATCCGGCGTATGGTCGTGTGTGTGCCCTCGGGCATAACCGAGGTGGAGAAGCGCGCCGTCCGGGACTCTGCCGAGCACGCAGGTGCCCGTCACGTGCATTTGATCGATGAACCGATGGCTGCCGCCATCGGTATCGGCCTCAATGTGGCAGAGGCTGTCGGCAACATGATAGTCGACATCGGAGGAGGAACCACTGAAATTGCAGTAATTGCCCTTTCAGGGATTGTGATCGATGAGTCGATTCGCGTCGGCGGCGACGAGCTCGACAATGCCATCGTGCAGTACTTCAAGCGTAATCACAACCTCCTGATTGGGCATCGCACGGCAGAACGCATCAAGAAGGAGGTGGGTAGCGCCGTCGAGTTGGACCCCGAACTGGAACTGTCGGTCAAGGGTCGGGACCTGGTCAGTGGGATCCCGAAGGTGCGCACCATTTCCTCCGAGGATGTGCGCGAAGCATTGCGTGAGCCGGTTGGGCAAATTGCTTCTGCTGTCATACGGTGCCTGGAGCGCACGCCTCCCGAACTCGGTGCAGACATTCTGGAGCGTGGCATCATGCTTACAGGCGGCGGTGCCATGCTGAAAGGACTCGACTCAATGATCCGCGGTCGTGTAGACCTCCCCGTTTATGTGGCCGAAGACCCGCTGACTGCCGTTGTGCGGGGTACAGGTACGGTTCTGGAAAATGTCGAGACCTACGAAAAGGTGCTCAGCTGAGGCATCAG
>Ga0075480_10002866_pt1 | contig 11076 bp, 7 predicted proteins | sample DEB08_DNA_7_FD_81590 | JGI IMG/M metagenome (GOLD analysis project Ga0075480, IMG submission 81590) | Aqueous microbial communities from the Delaware River and Bay under freshwater to marine salinity gradient to study organic matter... | ecosystem: Environmental > Aquatic > Marine > Coastal ... | reverse complement strand
GACCTCAATGAGTATGATTTTTTTGTGGTCGATCTGAAAACTGGAAAAAAGATTAAAGCATTTGATAAAGCTAAACTAGCAGAGGCTATTAATAAACTTTCTATTAAAAAATATAACGCGAATAATCTACCAATCTCCTACATGGAGTTTGAGCCAGGCTTCAAAACTTTTCGCTTCACTACGAGTGCAGAAAGCCTACAATGTGAATTGCCATCTTATAAAATAACTAAGGCTGTTTTTAATGATTCACCTCCAGACTTTCTGGAAAAAGCTGAAGTTTCTGAAAGCGGCGGACAAAGAGCAAGCATAAAGTTCAAAAATGCAACTGAATCTACCCTTCAACTTGACTGGGTCGACACAAAAGGCAAAAGAAAAAGCTACGGTAAAGTTAAACCTGGACAATGGAAGGAAGTTAGTTCTTATGCTTGGCATGTTTGGCAAATTTCCAATGAAAAGGGCCAAGCAGTAAAAATTATACGGCTTTCACCGACAGGTAATGAGTTTGAAGTTAAATCTGATAAGCCACTTCCAATACAAAAAAGAGTTCCTAGAAACATTTCGCCAAACGGCAAATGGATCGCATTTACAAAAGATAAGAATTTATTTATTAGAGATAAATATAGCAATAAAATTTTTCAGTTGAGTAAAGATGGAAGCTCAAAAGACTCATACTCGACTAATTCTTATTATTGGTCTCCTGATTCAAAAAGGCTTATATGCTTAAAGCATAGACATGTAGATAAGAGAAAAATTGACATTGTTGAATCATCTCCCAAAAATCAACTCCAACCAAAAACTCACACCCTTAGCTACAATAAACCTGGAGATCCACTTCCATTCATAAGACCACGGCTTTTTAACATTGAAACCAAAAAAGAAATACCCAGTATTGAAAATCTTTTTGAAAATCCATACTACGACTCAAGATACCGCTGGAATGAAAACTCTGAGTCATTCACCTTCCTTCATAATCGTCGTGGCCACCAGGTTTTAAGACTGATTTCGATAAATGCCAAGAATGGTCATGTTAAAGCTTTAATTGATGAAAAAAGCAAAACCTTTGTTCATTATTCTGGCAAAACTTACCTTAAACAACTAGATGAAACGAATGAAATCATTTGGATGTCAGAAAGGAGTGGTTGGAATCACCTATATAGGATTGATGCTAAAACAGGGAAAGTACTTAACCCAATTACTAGTGGCGATTGGCTAGTTAGGAAAGTTATCGATATTGATATAGATAAAAGACAAATACTTTTCACTGCTGGCTGCCTTTATCCAGATCAGGATCCATATCATATTCATTATTGTCGAGTAAACTTTGATGGAAGTGGTTTTACAAAATTAACCAGTAGCGATGGAACTCAATATCTTGAGTTCTCTCCCAAGAAAAAATACGCTATCTCAACCTGGTCCAGAGTTGATCAAGCTCCAGTAGTTGAAGTTCGACGAATGTCAGATGGTAAACTTATTTCAGAGTTAGAAAGAACAAACTGGGAGAAACTCCTGGCAAGTGGCTGGAAAGCTCCTATAAGATTCAAGGCTAAAGGGCGCGATGGGAAGACCGATATTTGGGGTATCATCATACTCCCCTCAAATTTTGATAAATCGAAGAAATATCCTGTAATCGAACAGATTTATGCAGGCCCTCATGGAGCACACGTTCCAAAAGTATTTAATGCCTTAACCAGGCAACACAAACTGGCTGAACTTGGTTTTATAGTAGTTCAAATAGATGGAATGGGGACAAACTATAGATCCAAAGCCTTTCATGATGTTTGTTGGAAGAATTTGGGAGATGGAGGATTTCCAGATAGAATTCTTTGGATGAAAGCTGCAGCTAAGAAGTTTCCTCAAATGGATATTACCAAAGTAGGAATTTATGGAGGTTCTGCTGGAGGTCAAAATGCTCTAAGAGCCCTGTTGGCCTTTGGAGATTTCTATAAAGCTGCTGCAGCTGATTGTGGTTGCCATGATAATAGAATGGACAAAATATGGTGGAATGAGCAATGGATGGGCTGGCCTATTGGCAAGCACTATGAAGAACAGTCCAATGTTACGCAAGCACATAAACTTAAAGGAAAGCTATTACTAACTGTTGGCGAGTTAGATAAAAATGTTGATCCTGCCTCAACCATGCAGGTTGTTGATGCTTTGATAAAAGCCGACAAAGACTTTGAATTGATCGTCTTTCCAGGTGGAGGTCACGGAGTTGGTTGGAGTAAATACGGAACTAAACGACTTTCAAAGTTTTTCATACGTTCTCTATATGGGCATGAGCCTAAATAAAGAGGCCGCAGGTGAATTACGAAGAATTTTTAAATTACTCAACTATTTGAAAATTTACGTAAGATGGTTTTCCTGAAATTCCTTTACTTCTTTTATCTCCGTAAGGAACTGCTTTGAGCTTAAAAGTTCCTGGAACAGCCTCCCAAACTCTAGCTTTCACAGGTTCATCGTCTGTATCTCCGGCAAACATGAATGGGTAAATACTTTCACCACACCTATTTCTCACCTGGCCTCTTGGATCGTAAATTTTTATCTTCTTGGCCTCAGGAGATTTTGCATCCATATAGAATCTAACTCCACCAACATACCTTGGTTTAAGCTCGACATTAACTAGAATATTTATCTTATTGGTTCCAAGCTCTGACAAACTAATTATTGAGTCCTGTGGTATAGGGTCAAACTGAGGAAATGGTTTATTCGTTTCTGCATTAATCAAAGTAAAATCATTTATCTTGATAAGAGCACTATCGATAGTTTTCTGAAAGCTTTTAATGCCAGCTTTAATACTTATCCTGGTTGTCCAACCTGCTTTAGCTTCAATAGATTTATTAGTAGCTTTATCTTTAAACTCAACGGCACCTTCATTTACATGAAGTTTAGAGAAATCCTTTTCAGCTGAAAGTAAAAACTGGGTTCCAAGTACAGTTGCTTCAGCATGTGGAGTATAAATCTTCATTGGTTTACCAGGAGGCTGCTTATCAACATCGCAAATGACGTCTCCAGACTTAAGGTGAATGACTTTTGCACCTCCAACAGTTTCAAAAATAGCTTCTGAGTTTTCTGTTAAAACAACTGTCGTCCCTTCCTTAAAGTAATTTAAAGAGAAGTTTTTACCTTTTGTTTTGATCTTGTCTCCAGAAAAAAGCACTTTCAAGTCCTTAACATTGAGCAATTGATTATTTCTTATAATCTGAGTTTCTGCTCCAAGTTCATTTATATAGGCCATTACTGGTTTAGGTACTGAATTTGCCGAGATTATTTTCGAAGCGATAATGAAGCCAACGACAAAAAGAGCTGCAACCGCATATATGATAGAAAAATTCCCTTTTACAGGCTTAAGAGATTTAGAATAAATTTCTTCTGGTAATGCAAATTCCTCTTCAATACTCAGCATGGCATCTAGAGCTTGAGCTTGAGCTTGAGCATAATGTTCTCTCAGAGACTCATCTTCCCTAAGCATTGATTGGAGCCTATCAAAATTTTCGTCAGAAATATTCCCTTCTTTATACTCAAGAAGCAGCAGGTCGAATTCTTTTAATTTTTCATTCATCTATCGGCCTCCTCCAATATCTTAGAGCGAATACAATCTTGAAGTACTTTTCTTGTTCTATGAATACTTACCTTTACTGCGGTCAATGATCTTTTAAGAGTTTCGGCGATATCTTGCATCATCATTCGTTTAAAATATTTCATCTCAATCATTGAACGATTCTGCTCTGGTAATTCTGCAATACATTTTCTTAACTGAGGTTGAGCCTGGCTCATTAAGGAGTTTTCTTTTTCAGCTGTTTCACTTATCATATCAGCCAATTCAGGATCGAGCAGTAAACGGTCTCTTTTTTTGTCCCTTAAGTAGGCCATTACTTGAAACTTACAGACCGTAAAAGACCAAGCCTTAAAGTTCTCCACTTCTTCCAACTCATCATATTTTCGCCATAGAACAAGATTAGTTTCCTGCAAAACATCCTTAGCTCGACTATGGTCTCCAATCATTGTATAGATATAGCCATATAGTCTATTTTGGCTTTCAGTCAGAAGCTGAATAAAGTTTTCATTTTTATCTTGAGCTGGCAAAATACTATCTCCTTATAGTAAGACAGTACCAAAAATATTTGAGAAGTTACAGTATTTAGAAAAAATTTCTTTCAAAAGGTTCTGAGGAGCTTACGGCAAATACTTTGCCATGAGAAAAGCTTAAAACTTCATTAGCTGTGATCAATCCGGCAGACTTGTATTTTTCCTCGAGCTCTGAAGTTTCTTTTATACCAAGTTTTTTCTGCCCTTCGGAAAACCCAGGAGTTTGGGATAGCTCTCTAACTTTGAAACTCTCTTTAAAATACTTATTTAAGACGATTGAGCATGAATGCCCAACCATTGTCACTGCGAAACTTCTTAAGTCTTTATCAAAAGAAGATATATCTAAGCCATTTGGGCCAACACTTATATACTGAACTTCCTTACTTTCTAAAAGTTCTTTACAGTACTCTGCCCTATTGTTGCCGGATTCATTTTCAAAAACTAAAGCGAAGTCTGAATCACTTGGCTGAAAATTACTTAAACCTGAAGCTAAAATAAAATCACTGCCATCATCATTCGCTGTAGCCATGTATGAATTGGTCGTATAAACTTCTGGAACATTTAAACCATTAATAGGTACGGTATCCGTTGCGCCTCTGGAAAGGTCAGCTCTAAAATGATTACAACCAATTCCAGCTCCTAGAACAAAAGTTCTGCCTTTTCTTTTGTATGCTCCAACAATACCTGCTGCAATTTCTCCAAGTTTTTGAAAGTTATTGCCATTCAAGAATTCTTGAAATTGCTTTAAAATGTTGAGGACTGATGAAGTTAAAGAAACTTCCTCTTTTAAACTGTTGAACACTGAAAGGATCATGAAGTTATTCGTATCTTCAATAACTTCCATACAGTCATGAGCAGCCAAAATGCAGTGATCTTTTTCAACTACGGTTCGCATGATGCCACCATCACGGCCTCCAACAGCGAAAGTCTCTGCACCAATCGCAACCGCATAACTTAACGCTTTGAGAACATTAGTAGAATTTCCTGAGCCTGATAAGCCAATGACAATATCAGAAGAATTCAGATTATCTTTTTTTAAGGCTTCGCTAAAAATTTCGGCATAGCTTTCCTTTTGAACCAAAGAGTCATAGTCAACTTCATGCCATGGGGTCTTTGCATTAAAGCCACTTTCTCTAGCAACTGAAGCAAGAAATCTAGCATTATCAAAGGAACCACCATTTCCCAAGAAAAAGATTCGTGAGCCTTCTTTAATTTTACTGATTGAATCATGCAGGTTCAGCAAATCGGCAAGAGGTAAATTCTCTAATGCCTGCTTAAGGTTCGCACCTCCCTGGATTTCTCCAAAGTGCTTTTTGAACTCTTCTGTAAATGCTTCTGAATCCATTTTTGACCAATCTTAAATTTTTATACCTTAGCCTTACCACACACAGGTTCAATGCCACATCTGCAGATATAAAAGGTAGAATTAGGTATGAAATGAGTGATTTTGACTAAAGCTTAAACTGAAGCGAGCTGCTTTTTGATTTGATTTAGAACCATTTTGAACTGTGGATCTTTATCAACCTTATCTTGAATCGCCTTACATGCATGAAGAATAGTAGCATGATTTCTATTGAAGTTTTCTCCAATACTTGGTAATGACTCTTCGGTTAGATCTCTAGATAGATACATTGCGATCTGTCTAGGGAAAGCAATATTTTGCGGTCTTTTCGACTCGACAATATCAGAAACTCGAATGTCATAGTAGTCAGCTACATGACGCTGAATTTTCTGAATTGAAATCTTAGAGATAACTTCTTCTTCAAGCATAGAGCCTAACAACTGTTGAGCAGTTGTGATGTCCATTTCTACGTCCATCATTGACATATAAGAAGTTAAACGAATAAGAGCACCTTCCAGTCTTCTAACGTTTGACTTAATTCTTGCTGCAACGAAATCGAGGATCTCATCCGGAAGCTTAATTTTCTGCTCACGCTGCTTTTGACGAAGAATAGCAATACGTGTCTCATAGTCTGGAGGACAGGTATCAACAATTTGCCCACACTCAAATCTAGAAACAAGCCTTTTCTCAAGACCATCAATTTCATGAGGTGTTCTATCTGATGTCATAACAATTTGCTTATGAGCATTGAAGAGAGTATTGAACGTATGGAAAAACTCTTCTTGAAGCCTGTCCTTACCTTTAAAAAACTGAACGTCGTCAATTAAGAGAAGGTCTAAGCTTCTAAAGTGCCTTCTGAAACTCGGAAGCTTTTTACTCTCTAGAGCATCAATATATTTATTGAAGAACTCTTCACTAGAAAGATACTCAACTTTTGCTCTTTTCTTGTTGCCAAGAACTTCTTGAGCCACAGCCTGCATTAAGTGAGTTTTGCCTAAACCTGTATTTCCATAGATGAAAAGTGGATTATAGACTTTACCTGGTGCACTTGCGACAGCCTTAGCTGCTGCATAACAAAATTTATTATCATCACCGACAACGAACTTATCAAATGAAAATCTTGGGTTGTATCCTGGAATATAACGCGGTTCTTCATCGTCGACTTTTTGTGTTTTTGGCTGTTTTTTAACTGCTTCTTGAGGCTTGGAAGCAGTCTCTTCTATATGGTTATCATAGCCTTCGGAAAACTTTATTGAGATTTGTTTTCCTGTTACTCGAGAAATTGACTCAACAATTAAGCCTTTGTAGTTTTCTTCAAGCCAAATTGAAAACATGTTGTTAGCAACGCCTAATTCAAAAATCTCATCTTCTAACGAGACTGGAATTGTTGGAGAAATCCATCGATCGAAAGTGTCATAAGACATCTTCTGCTTAAGATCAGCACATGCTTCTTCCCAAACAGAGCTAGCAACTTCGCAAATCGACATATAATTCCTTGACATTAAACAACTTAAGGACGAATCCCACCAAAACCAGGCCTTTAAATGACTTCAAAAGGCGCATAAAAATTCTAGCGAGGAATCGGGCTTTCCGCAAGGTGATTTTACAAAAAAAATGAGCCTTTTTTTTCCATGGAATTTTATCAAAAAAGTACTTGAAATCTTTACTCAAGGGTGCTAGCAAACTGGGCCATTTTTTGTAAAGGCATAAAATTAATAATTTTATTCAAATATGAGAAATATTTTGAGCCCATTTTGACCCATTGTCACATTTTAGGAAGGCCAAAAAAGAATCCCTGAGGGAATTTAAATAAAAGGTTAAGGCGCTACATTCACATATCACTGCTTGAACTAAGGTATTAACATGAGTGTCGACAACCTCTTATTACATGTAAACTATGGACTTACTTCTGGTAAGGTCATTCATAACTGTGCAATTTTATGCCGAAAAGGTAAGATCTTCTCCATTGGTGGAGCTTCAGCATTTGTTGATTCTCGTTATGACTTTCGTGTCGACCTGACAGATTGTTACGCAGTTCCAGGATTTATTGATCCACATATTTTTGGCTTCAAAGGTTTCTCTACTATGGATGAACACCCAGCTAAGTCAGTCATTGAAATGGCTAAGCTGCTACCTAAACATGGCGTAACCTCTTTTATGCCTTCTTTGAGAGCTGCCAAAATTGACCGGCAGTTAGAAATATTGAGTGAGCTTAAAGATATCAAAGAAGAAGAAGGAAGCCAAATTCTTGGACTCCACATGGTAGGTCCTTTTATAAGTACGGCTAAAAGAGGTTCAAATCCTACTGAAGGTATAAGACCTTTCGATGAAGGTGAACTTAAAGAAATCATTCAAACAGCAGGCAGTACTTTAAAAATTATGACTTTTGCTCCAGAAATTAAAGGAGCCACCCGACTAGTAGAGATACTTTGTGAAAATGACATCATTCCGTCAATGGGCCACAGTATCGCTACTGCCAATCATGTTTATGATGCAATTGAAGCAGGAGCAAGACGTTGTTCCCACCTATATAATGGCATGAACCCTCTTCACCAAAGGCAGATTGGTCTTGCTTCAACAGCTCTAGTGGATGATCGAATTAAGGTCGAAGTCATTTTTGATGGTTTTCATATTCACCCTCAAATGATTGACTTAGCTTGTAGAGCAAAATCCAGGGATCAAGTTATTGCTGTTTCGGCTGCAACTATTGGAACTGGACTTACTGACGGTGAATACGAATTTAACGATACAAAGATTTCTATAGAAGACCAGCATTGTCGTTTAGAGGATGGGACAATTTCAGGATCAATGATTACTCAAGAAATAGCCTGGAAGAATGTATTAGAGTTCACTCATTATAAACCACAAAATGCAATTTCCTGCTTTACTTCAAACCCTGCAATTGACCTTGGATTAAAAGACAGAGGTTTTTTGCAGCCGGGTAAAAATGCAGATATTATAGTTTTAAATGAAGAGCATGAAGTCGTACTAACACTAGTTAAAGGCGAGATTGCTTATATTAAGAATCCGGAGATGATCAAAAAAAATGAACCAACCACTGTGGACACCTGATTCCTGGAAAAAATTTCCAATTGTACAACAACCTGAATGGCCAGAAAAAGAATTTGCTGAAGTAACAGATAAAATCAGCTCATTGCCTCCTCTTGTTTTTGCAGGAGAGATTAGAAAGTTAAGAGAAGACTTAGCTGCGGCAGAAAGAGGTGAAAAATTCCTTCTTCAAGGAGGAGACTGTGCCGAAGACTTTTCAAGATGCAAAGCTGTGCCAATCAGAGAAACTCTTAAAGTGCTACTGCAAATGGCTGTTGTTTTGACTTATGGTGCAAACAAGCCTGTTATTAAAGTGGGACGTATTGCCGGCCAATATGCCAAACCTCGCTCAAGCTCTTTTGAAACTGTAGATGGTGTAGAAATGCCAAGTTATAGAGGAGACTGTGTAAATGGCCCTGAACCAACTCTCGAAGCCAGAAGGCCCAATCCACAAAGACTTCTTCAAGCTTATTTCCACTCAACTGCAACTCTGAACTTGGTTAGAGCTTACGTCCATGGTGGATATGCGGACTTACATAAAGTTCATGTTTGGAACAAAGAGTTCGTTTCTAAGAGTAAGCAAGGCGTCAAATATGAAACTATTGCAAGCAAGATAGATGATGCTCTTTCATTCATGGAAGCTTGTGGTATGGGACAATTAACGCAGTTGAAAGAAGTTGAGTTCTACATTTCACATGAGGCTCTTATCCTAGGTTATGAAAATGCTCTTACACGCTGCGACTCATTAAGTGGAAAGTTCTACGATTGTTCAGCACATATGGTTTGGATTGGTGATAGAACCCGTCAACCAGATGGTGCTCATATTGAATTTTTCAGGGGTATTAACAACCCTATCGGCATGAAAGTTGGTCCTTCGATGAAAGAAGATGAACTTATTCAACTCCTGGATGTTCTTAATCCAAACAATGAGAGTGGTCGAATAACTCTTATCTCTAGATTTGGACATGAAAACATTGGGAATCATCTACCTGCTCTAGTTAAAAGAGTCAAAGATGAAGGCCGAAATGTTCTCTGGAGCTGTGACCCAATGCACGGTAATACATTCACTTCTAAAACTGGCCTTAAGACCAGACACTTCGATTATATCTTAAGTGAAATACGTCAATTCTTTACAATACATAAAGAAAACGGCAGCATTCCTGGCGGAATTCACTTTGAGTTAACTGGCGATGATGTGACAGAGATCAAAGGTGGAGACCAAATGATCGATGATCACCATTTAGCTGAAAGATATATGACTAACTGTGATCCTAGACTTAACTGTCAGCAAAGTTTGGAAATGGCTTTCCAGATTGCAGAAATGATCAGAGCCTAAGCTTCTGGGGCTTCGGCCCCAAATCATACTAGAAAAAAAAGTTAAAACTTTTTTTCTTTCTCTGCGAGATTCTCCCAACTCCATGCAAAAGGCATGTACAGATCTAACGATTTATGTGTGCTTATAATTTTGGAGTTGTGCTACTTATGAGAAAGTTTACTCTTATTGAGTTATTGATAGTAATAGCAGTAATTGGAATTCTTCTTTCATTACTACTACCCTCTTTAGGCCAAGCTAGAAAAAAGGCTTATTTCGCTGTTTGCAAAAGCAATAACAAACAGCTAATGACTGCTTTCACATTATACTCAAAAAACAATGAAAATCGCACTGTATTTTCAAATTGGATTTCTTTAGATTCCACCCATGATTTAGGTTGGTTATATGCAAAGAGTCAAAAAAGCAATCCATCCGATGTCGAAGCTGGTGCATTTTGGCCTTACTTGAACTCTAGAGAAGTTTATCACTGCCCTATTCATAATGTTAATAGACACCATGGAACTCAAAAGCTAAGCAGCTATACCATGAATGGTATGATGCAACACAATGGTCAACTTCCTTGGTACTTCATAAATCAGTTTGAGAATGACTACATCATTTTTTGGGAAACAAATGAAAACCAAACAGGACTTTGGAATGATGGTTCTGACTTCCCAAGAGAAAGAGCTGACGGCACAAAGTTAACATTCCGTCACGATGGCCCCTCAACTGTAGGAGTCATAGATGGCTCTATTATCGTTCACAAAAATTTATCTTTCAATGCAGCTTTAAATCAAGATAAAAGTCCCATCACTGGCTGTCCTACTCATGCTGGAGGCCACTAGCTACTAGAACACAAAACCTGCGAGAAAACTGTTGAGAAAATTTACACTAATAGAACTTTTGGTCGTTGTTGCCATAATAGGAATTTTGGCCTCTTTACTTATGCCATCATTATCCAAAGCAAGAGAAAAAGCTCTTTTGGCTGTTTGCATAAATAACAACAAACAGATTCTAACTGGAATGGCTCTATATACAACCGATGATAATGATGTATTTCCCCACTCTACTTGGTTGGCGACAATAGGGTCTCATAAAGGCTGGTTATACTCTGGAAATAACAAAGATTCACAAGATGATGTCGAAACTGGTGCTCTATGGCCATACATGGACACTTATGAAGCTTATCATTGCCCAAAACATTCAGAAGACTTAAGAACTACTGGTACTCAGAAACTCACCAGTTATATCATGTCTGGTGCTGTGCAAGACTACAATGACCTAAATT
>Ga0075480_10002865_pt1 | contig 11077 bp, 7 predicted proteins | sample DEB08_DNA_7_FD_81590 | JGI IMG/M metagenome (GOLD analysis project Ga0075480, IMG submission 81590) | Aqueous microbial communities from the Delaware River and Bay under freshwater to marine salinity gradient to study organic matter... | ecosystem: Environmental > Aquatic > Marine > Coastal ... | reverse complement strand
GCGCTTCGGGAAGCGCTCCAATCGAAGACCTCGCACAGTTCAGTGATCATCGCGGTGTTGAGGGCGTTGTACACCGATTCTCGGTTCAACCCAATGTTCAGAACGGCACCTTCAACCTCGAGGTGAAGATGTTCACAAGCCGGGACGTTCATGGAAAAAACCTCAATTGGATTTTTGAATTTTCAATTGGAATTCACATTCTGAAAATTCCGTACCCCTTCTGAGGCGCGGGTGCGTTCCGTGCCGCAGCCAGACAAAGACCGAGCACGTCACGGGTATCGCGTGGATCGATGACGCCGTCGTCCCACAGCCGAGCGGTGGAGTAGTAGGGCGAACCCTCTTCCTCGTACTTCGCCAGAATGGGGGCCCGGTAGGCTTCGACTTCATCTTCGGTCATCGGATCGCTGCCCTCACGTGCACGCTGGTCTTGCTTGATCGTCGTCAACACGTCGGCCGCCTGCGGCCCGCCCATCACCGAGATGCGAGCGTTCGGCCACATGAAGAGGAAGCGGGGGTCGTAGGCCCTTCCGCACATGCCGTAGTTGCCTGCACCGTGGCTGCCGCCGACGATGACGGTGAACTTGGGAACGTCAACGCAGGAGACCGCCGTTACGAGTTTGGCTCCGTCCTTGGCGATGCCACCTGCTTCGTATTCCCGCCCGACCATGAAGCCGGTGATGTTCTGGAGGAACACCAGGGGCACCTGCCGTTGACCGCACAATTGCACGAAGTGCGCGCCTTTCAGGCTCGATTCAGAGAAGAGGATCCCGTTGTTGGCGACGATGCCCACAAGGTGCCCGTGAATACGGGCAAAGCCACAGACCAGGGTCGTGCCGTAGCGGGGCTTGAATTCGTGGAAGCGTGAACCGTCCACCATACGAGCGATCAGTTCCCGCACGTCGATGGGCGTCCGGTTGTCCTCGGGGACAATGGAGAGCAGTTCTTCTGGGTCGTAATGCGGGTCTTCCGGTGCCGCACCGGCAGCCGGCGCCAAGGTCCGTGGCCCCAAGTTCTCGATGACGTTCCGCACTTTACGAAGGGCTTCTTGCTCGTTTTCTGCGAAATGGTCGGCCACGCCCGAGGTGGCGGTATGCACGTCAGCCCCACCGAGGTCTTCGGCCGACACCTCTTCGCCCGTCGCGGCTTTGACCAGCGGAGGACCGGCGAGGAAAATGGTCCCGTTGCCCTTGACGATGATCGATTCGTCGGACATGGCCGGGACGTAGGCTCCACCGGCGGTGCAGGAACCGAGCACGGCGGCGACCTGCGGGATGCCGTCGGCCGACATCCGCGCTTGGTTTCGGAAAATTCGTCCGAAATGGCCGATGTCTGGGAAGACCTCGTCCTGCATGGGCAAGAAGGCCCCGCCTGAGTCGACCAGGTAAATGCACGGCAGGTGATTCTCATGGGCGATGACCTGAGCACGGATGTGCTTCTTGACGGTCATCGGGAAGTATGAACCTCCTTTCACGGTGGCGTCGTTGGCCACAAAGAGGCATTCACGCCCGTGAACGACACCGATGCCGGTCACGATTCCAGCACTCGGCGCACCGTCATTGTAGAGCCCATCGGCCGCCAACGGGGAGGTCTCGAGGAAAGCCGTGCCTGGGTCGATGATGGCCTCAATGCGTTCGCGTGGGAGCATCTTGTCCCGAGCACGATGCCGCTCCACGGCTCGTGGGCTTCCACCGGCCCTGACCTGGTCCAATCGAGCACGAAGGTCCTCGATCAACGCGAGGTTGGCTTCACGACGTGCGGTGGCCTCCTCGGAGTTGGGCGAAAAACGGCTCGGAAGACGGTCCATGTCGCTGCCTCATCCACGGGGAGCACAGAAGTGCGCTTCAAGCATCCGACGCCATACGCTCAGACGTCGAGAATGAGTCGCCCGACGTCGCGAAGCCCGGGCGCCAAGCCGACGATCATCACCGCCAGCACCACGAGGACGCGGAGATGTTGCTGACGGTGTTCGACCCGCATCCGGCTGAAGAGGACCACGATGGCGCTCACCAACGTGATTTTGATGACCGCAAAGAACCAGGCGCCGACGCCGAAGTCGATGCCAAAGCGTGCGTTGATTCGCGATCCAATGTCGATGACGCCTTGGCTGGCCACGTGCTTTTCTCCGTATCCGAAGACGTCCAATCCGAGGAAGGTGGCCAAGCCGTCGGAAAGCTGTCCCACGACCATGAGGATCACCAGCGGCGAAGCGAGCATGGCACGGTTGGACAATCGTTCCACAGGATGGTCGGCAAAGGCTTCGGGATCGGCTTCCCAATGCTTGAGGCTGATGCCTGCAGGGAGCACCCCGGGCTCGTGGCCGCTCGCCCGGAGGTGACGCAAGTCTGAGGCTCCAAGCCGATGAAGCGCGACCCCGACCAGGCATGGCACGACGACGATCACCAGCAAGGGCCAGAGAACTATGGCGTTGTACGGGTCGTCGGCGTACAGGTCCGACAAGTGGAGCGAGAGCGCGATGTAGTAGCCAAGGGAGAGCAGCACCGCCCCAGAGCCGAAGGCCAACAAAGCACGTGTCAGGGCGGGTGCATGGGTCGTGCGCATGAGAAGGAGGACGATGCAGACAAGGGCGGCGAGGGCACTGCCGATCAACGGTGCGAGGACCAATTCCGAGTTGGTCTCATGGATGGGCTGAAGCACCCAGACCCAAAATCCAGCCAGAAGAAGAGGCAGTCCGACCAACAAGGCATGGTGAACCCTGCGTTCTGTGAAGGTTGGACGTGCGGAACGGGCCACGATGACGTCCAGGCGATGGGCCAGAAAGCCAACGCCGACCAACCAGGCCGCGAGGTGAAGGTGAATCAAGGGCGAGATGTAGAGCAGGTCGCGTCCCTCGGGAAACATGTGTGCGTCCTCGAGCACGCGGAGCACGGGAGCGAGGACCACCCAAGAGGTCAGTGCGAGCACCATCAGATCGTCGCTTGGGAGCCGCCATCGTCGGAACAGCGCCTGCAAGGCCAGCACGGCGGCGAACAGACCTGCGGTGTAGAGCATCGTGTTCCAAGGATTGTATCCAGCATCACCGGTGTCGCTGGCGTCTTTGACGATCGGGTCCCAGACCACTGGGGCAAGGCCGTCGTCCCACACGACCTCAGGGGCCACCACAAGACCGACGACCACACCAAAACCGATGGCCAAGAGCGCCCAAAGCACGACGGATTCGACCAACGAATACACTTCGTCGGGCAAGGCAGCATCGTGATTGGGGGAGTCGGGTGCATCCACCTCGTCCATGAGCCTCAACGCCTTCTCACGGACCTGCCTCAAGAGGCTTGGCCAAAGGATTTCACTCTTCTTCGCCAGAGGCCGCCTGCAGACGCTCGATCAATTGCGCCTTGGTGCCGCCGACCTTGAGGCCTGCCGCCTTGCAGCGTTCCTTGAGTTCGGCAGCGGAGAGGGTGGAGAGGTCTTCTTCCTCGGCCACGTCGTCTTCGGCGTCGTCTTGAGCGCCAAATCCACGAGGCTCGTGGACTTCGAGGAAGGTGACCTTGGCAATGTCGTTCATGGCGTCGCGGAGCGCGGTCACCAAGCGGAACTTCATCATCGCCGCGTTGGTGTCGAAAAGCATCGCCTGAGGCAACACGATGTTCACGTCGTCACCGTCGAAGGTGACGCCGAAGTCGCTCTGTCCCGTGTTGGATTGGAGGATGGCCTCGACGGTGGCTTCTCGGCCTTCAACGACCTTGACGACCTTGAAGCTGTAGCGGAGGTCCTTGCCTGCCATGGGTGGGTTGTAGTCGATGCGGGCACGGCCTGCTGCGAGGTACGAGAGGTACCCTTGGCGACCACCGATGTTCACCGGTGCACCGAGGTAGAGTTGGTTGCGGTCGCGAACCGACCTCAGGAGCTTGTCGATGCTGATGGTCTCCACCAAGGTGGGGTCCTTCTCACCGTAGGCGTCCACAGCGGGAATGGTGACGTCGACTTCCACGTCGGCTTCTGCCTCGAGGAGGGCGGCTTCGAAACCGGGAATGAGGTTGCCCGAACCGACAACGCACACGAGGGGGGTGTAGTCACGGCCTTCTTGGTGGGTCTCGTGCTCTTGAGCAACGGACTCTCGGGTCGTCTCGATCAGGTCGCCTGTTGCGCCGTCGTAGAGTTCGTAGTCAACGTGGACGATGGTGCCTTCTTCCATGATGTTGCCACCTTGCGGTGCGCCGAGCCACCGGAGCCTTCCTCATAAGTCAAGCGGCCGCTGAGGACGGTGGTGAAGAACCCGCATGTCGGAGGCCCAGCGCGGCCATACCAAGCAACATCAGCCCCCAGCCCACCCAAACCAAATGGCTCTGGGGGAGGCGGTACACCGTGATGCGGACCGCGTCCACTCCTTCACCGTCGTCACCGAGGGTTTGAGGCATCAGCGTGTCGGCTTGTGAATAATCGAAGATGAAGACCACGTCACCCGACCAACGCCGCAGCACGTCCACTTCCGAACGCGGGAAACCGGAGGCGTCGAATCGAACCATGCCTGGCTCGACGGTTCCGAGGTTCCGTTCTCCGTCGCGGACCTCAATGGTGGCAAAAATCCCACCGTCCCCGACCCGAAGTTCATCTTCGGGAACCAAGGTCAATTCTGTGAAGGTGTAACTCAGTCCATCGACGACCACGGCCTCGTCCTGCAACATGGTGATGCGGTGAATCGGGTCACCCCGATCGACGAGGGTCGTGGTGAACACGTGCCCCACCAACAGCAACAACAGCCCAAGGTGAATCACGTGCGCTTGGACAGGAATACGTCGCCACAACGGTGTCGAAGACGTGGCCTTGACCCGACGTCCGAGTTCACGAGCCACGATGGGTACGGCCATGAGCAGGACCGGCAAGACGATCCAAGCGACGTGACCCCGCAGAACAAGGCTGCTCAGGGATTCGAGTGCGTCTCCCCCCCACCATCCGGGCGCAAGCCAGACACCGAGTCCGCTGCACGCCACCGCCGCGACCAGCAGAGCCATCCTACGTTGTGGAGGCTCATCCCGTGTGCCGTAGAGCACAAAGGCTCCTCCCGCGGAAGCGATGAGCACCGACGTGTAGACCTCGTGCGCCGCGAAGTGGATCTGGTCAATGGACCCGAGAAGGATGACCAAGGTCAGCACGAGCACCAATCCTGAGAGCCCCGCTCCGGCCCAAAGCGACGCACGCAGCATGGAACGCTTCAGAGATGATCCCTTGGAGGCTTCCTCATCGCTTTCCCCTTCGAGGAGCCAAGGCAGAAGGAAGGGGAGCAACATGAGGACGGCGACGCCAACCTCTGCGAGGTCGGTCCACGCCGCGGCAAGAGCGAGGGCAACGCCTGCTACCGCAGCCGGCCACGCCTCTGTCGGTGATGTGGAATGCGCCAATGGAGCGATGAGCGCGAGCCATAGCACGGCCAGGAAGACGTCGCCTCCGAGAACGGCAATGAGGACCGCCATGAGGAGGTCGAGTGGGACCCCGTACGGACGGCCAAAAGAGTGGCCTTCGGCCCGGTCATCGACGCGAATACGGCGGGTTGCAGCCACCGTGGGGAGCATGATGACGGCCGCCCAAAGCCACGGGAAACTTTGCTTGCCGAGCAGCGCGACTGGCGTGGACGAGAAGGCTTCCAAGAGCACCGCGACAAGGACGAGCAAGGGCACCGCAAGGTCCGACACGAGGGAGGGCGCGTGCCGACGCGATCCTGCGGAAACGGCGACATCGGCAAGCCACCAACCGACCAAACTGAGGAGGACGAGAAGGTAGGTCATGACCTCAATGCCGGGGCCTGCGTCCACCGCCAAGGCCACGATGCGCCCGAAGGCATCTGGGGGCGTGCTGCCCTCGGCTTTGACCACGAAGGTGTGCACTGAGGACGCCCACGCCCCACCCGCTCGGGTGACCAAGGTCGCGAAGAGCGCGAGCGCTCCGGTCATCAGGCCCACCCCTCGAAGCACCGCAGGTGGAACCTTTGTGGGGACCGTCCGAAGGTGCGCCATCACGGTCAGCGCCAGCCAAGGCAGGAACGATGCCGTCTCCACAGGGTCCCACGCCCAGTAACCGCCCCAATCGAGGATGAGGTACGCCCACAAGCCACCCAAGCCAATGGCAAGGGTGGTGACGAAGAAGCCGGGCCTGGCTTGCAGAACCATCCGGTCGAGCAAGCCAACATCGTCCTGACCAACCGACGAGACCGCGGTCGCGGCGATGGAGAGGCAATAGGCGTAAGCAAGGAACACCAGCGGTGGATGCACCACCATCAGATCGGTCTGAAGCAGCGGGCTCAATTCACCAGGAAGAGCCCCCGGGAGGGTGGGTGCGAAGGGCTTCAGGTGAATGGCGAGCAGCATCAACAAGGCAGCAAAACCGCCCAACAGCCCGACGCGCCGTTCCGCCATGGCCTCCGATTCGCGTTCCATGGGTCGGCGCCACCACCATGCCAGGGTCGCGGTGAATCCCGCCCAGAGCAACAAGGGTCCGGTCCGAGCCGACCAGGTGGCGGCCACCCTGTACAGGAGCGGCATGTCGCCACCGCCCGAGGCATTGACCACCGCGATGCTGAGGTCGTTGCCGACAAAGCGCGACACGAGGACGACGAACGGCACCCATGCAAGGACCACGCCAAGGGTGGGAAGACGAGAAGGCGACTCGGCCTTTCGCCAACGTTGCCACGGAAGCAACACCATGAGGCAGCCCACAAGGCCGAGGCCGAGCGCGAACCACCCCATCGTCGAGATGGAGGAGGCTCACGTCCTGAACCTTGCCACGCGAGCGAGGCTCACCAACCGAAGTGCTTGGCCCGCGAATACCCGAAGGAAAGGAGCACCGAAATGACGCGCTTGGTCAACAACGCCGGCCGCTTGACGAGGATCTTCAGGCCGATGCCCAACTTCTGCATGGCCGACATGGATCCGAGTTCCTCAGGGAGGCATCGAGCCATGACCGACATCTCCTCGTCGCTGAGGTCGTAGAGGGCCGTCTTCCCTCGCAGGATCTTGTGGTACGGTGGGAAGGCCCCTTTCCATCGACGTTGGTAGCCGGCGAGGCTGGCCTTGGTGGGCGCCCCAGCGGCGATGGCCTCCGCGAAGGTCTCCGCAGCGGCTCGGCCCGACCACAGTGCAAGATGGGTGCCGCCTTCGAAGAGGGGCGAAGTGAATCCTGCTGCGTCGCCGACCAGCAACAAACCGTCTTCCACGGTGCTTGGGCGTGGGCCAGAAATCGGAATGGTCCCGCCGAAAGGCCTCACCTTGATGCCCTCTTTTCGCCAAGGTGGATTGACGTGAGGCTTGCCGTTGAGGTAGGTGTCCTCGATGAATTGATCGAGGTACTTGATGGCCCCTTTCTTGTCCGTGGTGACCAAACCCACGTTGGCGCGTTCGCCTTCCTTTGGAATCATCCACACGTAGCCATGAGGGGCATATTCCGGCTGGATGTAGAAATCGAGGTAGCCGTCGTTGGGCACGTCGTTGAGTTCGTATTGGAAGCCAGCAATGACCTCCACTTCTCCCGGCATCCCGAGGATTTTGGAGGCGGCTCCGTGCACACCCGAGGCGTCGATGACGCCACGGCAACGAAGTGGAAAGGCATCCCCCCGACCTTCGATAAGCCAATTGGAAAATTGATTTTCGCTGTTGTACTCTCGCTCCATTTTGGTGACGCGATGCCCGAGATGAACGTCCGCACCGCGCCCTTCGGCTTGTTCCATGATCCACCGTTCAAACAGATGCTTTTCGAGCACGTAACCCGGTTCGGTCAGGAGCTTCGCCGTGCCGTCAGGGAAGATGACGCGGACGCCGTCCACGGCCAAAGCGATGACGTGCTCAGGCAGGTCGAGTTCAAGTTGCTCGGTCGCGAGATGCGACAGGCATTCGCCACAATGAACCGGGGTACCAATCTCTGGGTCAGCCTCCAGCACCATCACGGACAAGCCGAGCCGGGAAGCGTGCAACGCTGCGGAGCCGCCGCCTGGACCTGCGCCGATGACCACGAGGTCCACGTCGACGGCGGAGCCCTCCCCCATGGCATGGCTTGAGCGAACAGAGTCCATCAATGGTCCGTCTGCACCAAGGCATGGACCTTCACGAAGGTCCAAAGGCAAAACCACAGACAAGGCGACGTGGCATGGAGGACGCTCAAGCGGTGGGTCGACCACCTCGACGGCCGTGGCGAGGTGCTGCGCATCCCTCGTCCCGTCGACGTCGTTCACGAGGCCGGAGCCATCGCTGACCTCCTGGTGAAGAACGACGGCCCTGCGGTGATCTTCGAGCAACCCCGCTTGGCTGACGGCAGCATCAGTGACATTCCTCTGGTGATGAACCTCTTCGGCAGCGAGGACCGCACCCTTCGCGCGCTCGGTGTCGAGACGGAGACGGCCATCGGTGATCGCATGGTGGCGATGATGAAGCCTGACGTGCCGCGTTACCTCAAGCGACCGTGGGAAGCCTTGCCTTTGGCGATGGACGCCCTGGCCTTCGCCCCGAAGCGCAAGCGACGAGGGAGCGTTCAGCGCATCGTTGACAGAGATCCTGACCTCACCAAATTGCCCATCCCAACGACGTGGCCCATGGACGGAGGGCCGTACATCACCCTCCCTTTGGTGGTGACGCGCGACCTCGCGAGCGGTGAGCACAACCTCGGCATGTACCGGTCGCAAATTTTTGGACCAAAGGAAGCAGGGTTGCACTGGCAGGTCCACAAGCACGGCGCCGACCACGCAGCAGCCGGTGTGCGCATGCCCGTCGCCATCTGTCTGGGAGGCCCGCCGGAACTCATCTTCTCGGCGATTTCTCCGCTGCCTGACAACTTGTCTGAATACCAGTTTGCTGGCATCCTCGGGCGTCGCCGGCTGCCGTTGACCAAAGCGGCGACGCAAGACCTCTGGGTCCCTGCCGAGGCCGACATCGTCATCGAAGGATGGACGGATCCCACCGACTTGCGCGTGGAAGGGCCCTTCGGCGATCACTACGGATTCTACTCCTTGACCGGGCATTACCCGGTGCTGAACGTGACCGCCGTGACGCGGCGAAAGGACGCGATGCTCCCCGCCACCATCGTCGGGTTGCCGCCGATGGAGGACGGTTTCCTCGGCGAGGCCATCGGACGTCAGTTCAGTCCCGTTCTTCGCTTCCAGCACCGTGACGTGGTCAGCGTTCATCTGCCGTTGGAGACCGGTTTCCACAACCTTGCCATCGTCGCGTCAAAGCAACGCTACGCCCGCCAAGGACGCAAGACCGCACTTGGACTGATGGGCGCAGGCCAGATGATGTTCCTGAAATCCATGGTCGTGGTCGACCCGGACCGCGACCCCAAAGACCTCGAAGGCTTCCTTGACGACCTCAACGACAAGGTGGATCCCTCGGAGGACGTGCTGGTCCTCGAAGGCATGGTGGCGGACGCGCTCGAAGCGGCAAGCCCGTACGAGAACGTCCACGACAAGGTCATCATCGATGCGACCTCCATCCCACGTTCGGATCCGCGCTCCTCGGACTCGCCGTTGCTCGGTTCCTTCCGTCAGGACACCCCTGACTGGCGCCGTGGAGAAGGCGAGGCCCCAGGCTGGTCCGGGGACGACCTCGGCGCCGTGCTCGCGCTCGAGGGTGTCGAAGACGCACGGCTGCTGCGCAGCAGCATGCTCGTGGTGAGCGTGTCCATCGAAGGCCGCCCCTCAGCGCGAACCGGGTCGGACGTCACGTCGGAGGGGGATGCGCTTGAGCGGGCCAGACAAGAAAAGGTTCACCAATTGAGAAATCAAATTTGGCAATTGGAAAACGCAAAGGATTTGCGTTGGCTTATCGTCACCGACGACGACCTTGACTTGCACGGCCCGAAAGCACGACGAAGGATGCTTTGGCAGTTCTTTTGCCGCTTTGACGTGGGGCGTGGCCTCAGTTTTGATGCAGCGAAGGCACGCCTCTGCTGGGACGCCACCACACCGATTCCGTCAGAGGCTCATGGCGTGCGCCGATGGCCTGCGGTGACCTTGCACAGCCCAGAGACCCTGGAGAAGGTGGCCGCCCATCCCGAACTTGCGAACCATTCATGGCCGCCGCACTTGCGCTTCCCCGACGGAGGGGCCTGACATCGACGTCCGCAGCGTGCTCGAGTTCGTCAAAGTCGAGCACACCCTGTTTTCCCTTCCCTTCGTGCTGATCGGCTACCTCGTTGCCGTGATGCAATTCAACGTCGAACCTGGCATCGACCTGCTCTGGATTCTGTTTGCAGCGGTCGGCGCCCGAGGCTTGGCCATGGCCCTCAACCGCATCATTGACCGGGACATTGACGCCGCCAACCCTCGCACGCAAGGACGCCACCTCGCCTCGGGAAGCATGAGCATGAGGACCGCATGGTCGTTGGCCGCAGGCTTCCTTGTCATGTTGCTCGTCAGCGCAGGTCTGCTCAACCGCGTGGCGCTGATGATGGCCTGGCTGCCCGTCCTGACCTTCGTCGTGTATCCATACATGAAGCGCTTCACGTGGCTGTGCCACTTTTGGCTCGGGCTGTGCTTGGGTTTGGCCCCTGCAGGCGCATGGGTTGCGGTGGCGGCCGATGTGCACGGTTGGGCCGCCATCACGGGCATGTTTTCCACACGGACCGAATTCCTCTGGGCGCCGACGGTCCTGCCGATCTCCCTCGGCGTGGCCCTTTGGATCGCGGCCTTTGACATCAATTACGCCCGCATGGACATGGAGAGCGACAAAGCGCAAGGCATCCACTCCTTCCCAGCACGTTTCGATGAGCGTGTGACGACGCGAACCACGGTCCAACTCTCGCTGTTGTGGTTTGCTTGCTTCGCGTTCGCCGACCCGGTGGACAGCATCTGGTTCCTCGCGGCGGCGGGCGTGATGGCGCTGGCCAACGTCATCGTGGTGCTGCGGATGGAGCGTTTCGGCGATTTCCAAACGGTGCTGTTCCGCGTCTCCATGCTGACCGGATGGGTGTTGCTCGCCGCGCTTGCTGTGGGCTATGGCACCGAGCCGCCAAGCGGGCTGGATTGAGCAGAGCCTTGGAGCGCATTGCTCAAGGGCCGCAGCGGTTCGCTACGGGCCATGAATCCGATGTTGGCCGCTTTGCTGGAGTTCAACGAGGCCTTTGAAATCCCCAAGTTGGAGGC
>Ga0075480_10002862_pt1 | contig 11084 bp, 11 predicted proteins | sample DEB08_DNA_7_FD_81590 | JGI IMG/M metagenome (GOLD analysis project Ga0075480, IMG submission 81590) | Aqueous microbial communities from the Delaware River and Bay under freshwater to marine salinity gradient to study organic matter... | ecosystem: Environmental > Aquatic > Marine > Coastal ... | reverse complement strand
GAGGGATTTTATCTGATTTCCTCAATGGAGATGCTGATCTTATTGGAAAAAATTTCTTAAAGCTAATTGGATTAAGCATCAGACATATACAGGCTCCATTTAGTAATCAGTTAATATGCCACAAATCCATAGTACAGAAATATAAAAAGTTTTTGCAAGATAATGAAGTTTTATCAAAAATAGAATGGATAGTAAAAAGATATTCAGACATAATAAAACAAAATAACGATATTCAAAAAATGTACCATGCAAATAGACTAAATGCATATTTCATGGAAATGGTTAGTTGTTTTTGGTTTGCTAATCAGGATTTTATGTATATCCCAAATGTAACCCGTAAAGAAGATTGGTATAGTGTCGATAACATAAACAGGAGAATTGATGACATATGATTTTTTGATTGTTGGTGCTGGCTTATTTGGTTCAGTTTTTGCAAGAGAGGCTACAGACCAAGGCTATAGCTGTATTGTGGTAGATAAAAGATCACACATTGCTGGAAACTGTTATACAAAAAACATAGATGGGATTGATGTTCATAAATATGGCCCACATATTTTTCATACATCTAACAAAAAAATTTGGGATTATATCAATAGATTTACAGAATTTGAGCAATATCAACACAATGTAATGGCAAACTATTTTGATTCAATATACCAGTTACCTTTTAATCTAAATACATTTTACAAGATGTTTGGCACATATAAAAAAGAAGAAATTTTAGAAGCAATAGATCAATCTAGATTCAAGGGCGACCCTCAAAATTTAGAAGAATACGCCTTGTCTATTGTTGGGGAAGGTATTTATCGTAAATTAATTTATGGATATACAAAAAAACAATGGGGAGTTGAGCCTAGAAACCTTCCAAAGTTTATAATAGCTAGATTGCCTTTTAGATTTACGTTTGACAACAGTTATTACAATCATAGATATCAGGGCATACCAAAACATGGTTATACAAAAATATTTGAGAATCTTCTAGATGGTAGTGATGTCTATCTAGAAACTGATTTCTTTGAAAAAAGAAGCACATTGGAAAAAATAGCAAAAAGGATAGTATATACTGGCCCAATTGATAGGTTTTATAATTATTCTTTTGGTGAGCTTGATTATAGGTCTTTAAGATTTGAGGAGATAAAACTTGAACAGGAATCATTTCAGGGATGCTCTCAGATGAATTATACCGATGAAGCTACACCATATACAAGAATAATTGAGCATAAATTCTTTAAACGTTCACCAACAAAAAATACTATTATAACAAAAGAATTTCCATCACAATATAAAGAGACAGGAGATCCATACTACCCAATCAACAATCAAAAAAATTCATATATTCTGCATAAATACAAAAGTATGATAAATGATAAATATATCTTTGGAGGTAGACTAGCCGAATATAAGTATTATGATATGCATCAAGTAGTGGGATCTGCTTTAAAAACTATTGAAAAATTAGGACTCAATAAAACCACTTGAAATGTGTATAAAGTTTGGAGCGTTCAACCTTCGGAGGAGCATAAATGTCGTTCGTAGAACAGGCACATTATAATGATATTGGCACTTTGTTTAAAGTGACTGTATATGACACCACTAATACTGGCGGTCAGGTTATAGCGGATATATCTGATGCTACGGCCTTACAGTTTATTTTTCAAAGGCCAGATGATACAACATTTACCAGGACTGCTGTTTTTTCTGATGATGGCTCTGATGGCGAAATACAGTATAGAACAGTTGATGGTGATTTAAATATGGTAGGAACATGGAGCTTACAGGCTTACGTTGTTACAGCTGGTGGTAAATGGCGTACAAACATAGCAAACTTTAAGGTCTACGAAAACTTATAAGGGGTTTAGTATGTGGAAAATCTCAATGGTTTTGATGCTAAGAACCTTAATAGGTGACTTAGATTCTGTTAAATATACAGATGAGCGATTGAAGCAAATTTTAAGCGTTGCTGCTTTTACAGTTTATTCTGAGGCGGATTTTTCTAATGCTTATATTATAGACATAAGTAGAGTTTCTATATCTCCAGATCCAGTGTCTGAAGAGGATGGAGATTTTGTAGTGTTGGCAGTATATAAAGCGGCCTGTATATTACTAGGCAGTGAAGTTAAAACAGAATCTGGTAATGCTATTTCTATTAAAGATGGCCCGTCTGCTATAGATTTACGTGGTGTTTCTGGAAGCTTGTTAACGCTTTGGAGAGATATGTGTGCTAAATATGATGATTTACTTATTGGCTATCAGAGGACAAACACTCTTGTTGGTCAGGCGGTTCTTGGGCCGTATAGTCCTGGCAGTTGGTCAGTTGGCTCCCAAAATTTTTCAAACTATTTAAACTACTATTTTAGGTAACAGGAGATAAAAATGTCAGTAGCACAGAAAATTATTTCTGGTAATGAACAGCCAAATGGCGGCAGGGGTGTTGTAAGCGTTGGAGGTATGCGTGGGCTAGGTTCAAGCAGTGACCTTCTTACTCAGGTTGCCTCTACAAATATTTTACATCCTCCATTCAACCAGGAAAACATAATTGATCAATCAATAGCATCAATTAATGCAGTATTAGATACGAGATTTGATGAGATTAATTACTATTATAATAGTGGTGCTTATTAATGGCTATAACTATCCCGGCGGGTGTATTTGATGTATACAATGAAGCTATCTTGTTATTCACAAGAACCGCAACTCTTGTATATCCAGGTAAACGTGAAGACTGTCCAAATTGCAAAATGGATACTCTTGGAATAAGAAACAAGAGTGTCAGCATTTATGTTGCGGGTGGTCCTATTCCGTTTGAGCGTGGTATGCCTTGTCCTTACTGTAATGGAAGAGGATATAAAGAAATAGAGACTAGCCAAGACATTACTTTACGTATTTACTGGGATAAAAAATATTGGGTAGATGTTGGTGCGTCTATTGACGTTCCAGATATGTCTATTCAAACCATAGGCTACATGACAGACTTAACAAAAATAGAACGAGCAAATTATCTTATTCCAAAATATGACGGTATGGAAAAATTTAAAACACAAAAATTTAGGCGTCATGGCCCTTCATTTCCACAAGGCTTTAAACAAAATTCAACAAAATATGTAGTAACATTTTGGACAATGGCAAATGAATAATGTCTATATCAATTATACTCACGCAAACAGATAAAGAAATCAGCAGCTTAATACATAAAGCTTATGCTCGGGAGCTAGTTCTATTTTTTAAGAAAAAAGAACCACAGCTTATTAAGTCAATAAAAGACGTAACAAGACAGGTGCTATTGATTACTCCAGAAATAATAGAATTAAGAAATGGTATTTTACGTGCAGATTTTGGTTTAACGGTAGACCCTACTGCGTCTATTATTGAGGCTATTGTAGATAGCGTAAATGTCAAAGCCACGCCAATAAAAACTTCAAGAAATTCAATCACTGGAGGGTTTAAAATAACAATACAGCCAACGAATTATCAAAACCTATACGCTCTGGATGTCTCCACTCAAGCTATTAAAAACGGTGTATTGCCGTGGCTCAAGTGGCTGCTAGAAGCGGGTGATACAATTTTAATTGTAGATTTTGGTGTAGAATATGGACCGTATGGAAGAACTGGGCAAGCTCACATGGTTAAGGAAACAAGACCGTTTAAAGTTAATAGTAATTATTCTGGAACCAAAGGCGATAATTTTATATCAAAAGCTTTTCAAGCTAATGAACAAAAGTTTAAAAACATTATAATAAAGGTGCTTAGCTAATGTCTGCAAACTATGGGTCATATACAAGATTAAAAAGCGTAGACAACGCTCAAGATTCTACAATCACTAATATACTTTTAGATAATTTTGTGTATTTTTACGATTGGGGATTTCTTGATCGTGGTTCATTCTATAATATAGAAATACCTCAAAGTGGCATTTATGGTGGAGACAGGCATACACTAAGAAGATCAGAAGATCCAAATTATACAGATGGTCAAGTATGGGAAGGCTATAGAAAAAATTGGGTTTGGGAAAGTGGAATAGAGGCGACCACTCAACAGCCAATTGATATATCTGGCGTATTTGTTAATTCAACATTCTATGCTACTGGCAATACAGAAAATCCTTATTACATAGACTATAGAAATGGTCGTGTTGTGTTTGATTCTGCACAAAGCACATCTGCTACTGTTAATGTTGCATTTAGTCATAAATGGGTAGAAGTTGTTCCAGCGGAAGGTGTTCCATTTTTTAGGGAGATTCAGCAAGGTTCTTTTTATACGAAATCTGGTTTTAATGTATACAACTCTGGTGGGTGGGCACAGCTTGGAGAAACAAGAATACAGCTTCCGGCACTTGCTATAGAAGTGAATCCTCCACAGTCTTTTGATGGATATCAATTAGGTGGTGGTCAATGGGTAAATAATGATGTTGTGTTTTATATCATAGCAGAAAATTACTGGGAATGCACTAATATAATGGATATTGTCCTTTATCAAAATGATAGCACTTTAAAGCTTTTTAATCCTACTTCAGTTGCTCTGTCTGGTACATTTCCTTTTAATTACAGAAATGAACTTAATGATAACGCAATACCAAGCGGCATGTACCCATCTATGGTTCAGAATTTTCCATATAGAGATTGCTGGATTAATAATTCTAAAGGCGGCAACGTTACCGAGTTAAGTCCGCAGTTATTTATTGGTACTACAAGATGTTCAACCCAAGTAAAAGCAATTTAAATCGTTTTTTGTGTATAAAAACATAGCCTTTACCAGAGGATCATTATAATAGGAGAATTTTAAAATGGCTTTTAATCAACGTATTTTCTACGCTTGCCAAGCTGTTGCTATTGCCCCACGAGGGACAGATCCAGTTGCAGCTACCCATGTTGTACATGGTGTGCAGAGCGTTGGTATGACTTCAACATTTACGCTAGAGCAGGTTTTTGAGCTTGGTCAGCTTGAAATATATGAAAATGTAGAAGAGGTTGCTGATATCGAAGTAACCCTAGAAAAGGTTATTGATGGATATAAGACTATCTATAATCTAGCCAGTAATGGCGAAGCTGCCAATAGTATTGTAACAGCGGCATCCAAGCGATGTGATGTTTATGTTGCTATTTTTGATGACACTCTAGATAACGCCACTGGCACTCCAAAATCAGTATGTATGAATTCTGGTATGGCTGTTTCTTCAGTGAGCTATAACTATTCAGTAGATGGTAATGCCACAGAGTCAGTTACTCTTGTTGGTAATGATAGGTTTTGGAATAGTGTTACTGCTGGAGTTATTGCAGACTCACCTATTAACATTTGGACTGATGGCGGTGGTCAGGCCGACCTTACTGGTACTGCTGGTATAAACGGGGGCGATACTCCTCCATCTGGCGTAGTTCGACGTGCTGATGTAGACCTTGCTAATTCAACCCTTCCTTCTGAAGTAACTTCACAGATGGGAGATGATGCCGTTGGTCTTGGTGGTGGATATCACGTTCAGAGTATTTCAGTGAGTTGTGACTTTGGTCAGGAACTCATTCAGGAACTTGGTCGCTTTGGTCCATACACACGCTATGCTACATTCCCAGTAGAAGTTACTGCTGAGTTTGAGGTTATAGCTACTTCTGGCGATCTCGTTAGTGTATCTGGTAATGCACCTAATCTTGTCGATAGATCAATTATCATTAAGGATACCGCTGGAACAGTTCTAAATCTTGGGACAAAGAATAAGCTAACTTCAGTTTCTTATACTGGTGGTGACACTGGTGGTGGAAACGCTACGGTGACCTATTCTTATTCCAATTTCAACTCACTCACAGTTGCGGATGGCGGTCAGACATAATATTGTTTATAACATGATTTCGGATTGAGGACGGACAATGGATGATGTTTATTACGAAAAGATATTATATAGAATATTACAAGGTCGTCTTAGATTAAGATTGGGCGACCTTGTTCTATTTGTAGAAGAACCAACGGCAGATATTATAGAAGAGTCTTTTGAGATATATGATAAAGCATACAAAGAAGCGTACTACAATAAAGTGCCTATAAAAGAAGAACTGTTAGATATACTAATTGATAACAATATGTGGAGTCCTCTTGACGACAAAACAGCAGAGAAAATAGAAAAAGAAATCGAAGAAATGAAGCTACAGGCTTTTGAAAAATTTTACGATACTAGATTTTTGAATTCTATTAAAATGAACCTCAGAAAAAAAGAGGAAGATCTTTACAAAACAAAAAAGAAAAAATTAGCCCTAGACCATACCTCATGTGAAGGTGTAGCGTCTTTTTCTAGATCTTTATGGGTATTAAATCATACAACTTTTTATGCCAAGAACCATAAGGCGTATGATTGGCAGCATTTAACAGTGCATAATCTTTTTGATTTATATATGTCGAAACAAATTAAATATGAATCAATAAGATACATTTCAAGAAAAGACCCCTGGAGAAGTATGTGGTCTTTAGGTAAAAAATCTTGCGGTATTTTCAATAGAGATTTAATGGACACAACAAAAGATCAACACACGTTGTGTCATTATTCAATAATGTATGATAACATATATGAGCATCCAAATTCTCCAAACGATAAAGTTATTAATGATGATGACTGTTTAGATGGTTGGATGATTAAACAAAGAAGAGAAACCGAGAAGAATAAAAAACAACAAGAAGTAGATGCTTTAACAAAGAACTCCAAAATTGCTAATTCACAAGAAGTATTTCTTATGGCTAGAGATCAAGAATCAGCAAATGAAATATACAACTTAAACAACCCACATGCTAAAAATTTAGTAAAACAAAGAGAACAACAGATTAAAAATTCTGAAGGAAACTTGAATTTTAAGGAACTCATAGATATTAAGCAAGATATAGCAGTACAATCGCACCAGCAAGCACTACAAGGTGCTAAGACTAAAGGACGAGGAAGGAGATAAAATGGACAATGATTTTTTGAAACAGTCTTTAGACTATAAGAATGCAAGAGAAGATAGACATAGAGATGTGTCTAGAGATAAGCTTTTTAAAGCCGCAAAAAAGAAAATACAAACGACCATGATTGGAGCTTTATCTACGATTGAAGAAAATTTTGGTTTTTTGTGGGGCATGGGAATTCCAGAAGAAGAACGCTCTACAGAACACAGGAAGATTCAGGAGCTTTATGAGGAGGCTCGTGCTAAAATATTAGACAGGGGAAATACTCAAATTAGAAACTTAGAGATAGAGTTTGTGAACTATGATATAACAAGAAAGAAATATTTAATAAATTTGCCAATGGCAAACGACCAGGAAGGAGATCCAAAGAATGGACAAAACAATTAGAACAGTAGAAAGTACCGATAAAGACGGTAACAATGTTAAGGTTATCGTTAGATCGCCTACAGTAGAAGATTACAAGGATTCACAGCTAGAATATAATAAAGCTTTTCGTGACGCTTTAGATTCTGGTGCTTTGCTTCGGCAGCGTCTTACGGACTATATGCGTGAACAGGGAATTTGGAACGATGAAAAACAAAAGAAGAGCGAAGAATATGTCTCTCGTATTCGTGCAATGGAAGACAAGCTTAAAGGAGGCGGTATAAGATTATCAGAAGCTAAAGATATTGCGTTATCTCTAAAGGAAATAAGATCAGAATTTCAACTTTTTCTTGCAGAAAAAAATTCTCTTGACTCTGCGTCAGCAGAAGGTCAGGCAGACAATGCTCGATTTAATAAGCTTGTTCGTCTTTGTGTTTTAGATCCAAATACAAATAAGCCGTTTTTTAAGCGAGAAAGCAAGAAGGCAGAAGAAGAAGCATATAGTGCTAGTCAGTCTGAGCCTTGGCTGGTAGAGGCTTCTGCCGAGTTAGCCAATATGTTATACGGTCTTGATCCAGATTACAACAATAACCTTGAAGAAAACAAGTTCCTGAAGGAATTTAGGTTTGTCAATGAAGAATATCAGTTTATTGATAAAGATGGCCATCCTACTGATTCTGATGGTAGACTTCTGAATGAAGACGGTAGATATGTTGCGTATCGTTCAGAAGAAGCTAAAAAGGCACGAGACGAATCGCAGATGTATTTTGTTAACAAGAGCGGAGATGAGGTTGTTTTAGTAACTAATGAGAATGGCGAAGAAGAGTGGGTTAAAGCGTCATTAAAAGAAAGAAAGCCATTTCTTGACGATGATGACAATCCTATTGTTAGCGAAAAAGAAGAAGAAGAAGAAGACCCGCCAAAGAAAACCTCCAGAAAAAAGAAGACATCTACAAAAGAGGCTTAGTCTAACAGAGAAAATATCAGAGGGGGCAGTAAGCTCCCTCTGTTTTTTTGTGTATAGATAACCGTAGGACTACACTTGAAACTTAATAGTTTCTCTTATGATATGATGGAGAAAAGATGGCCGCGAGCTTCGATCTAACAGCACAGTTACAGCTACAGGCACCAAATAACACAAATGCTGTAATTGGCCAAATACGTAGACAACTGCAAGGCATCAATGTACCTGTTGCTGTACAGGCAAACGCAAGAGCACTATCTAATGTTCAAACTTCTCTTAAACAAGTCGATAAAAGTGCTAAACAGGCTTCAGACAGTGTAAGTAAACTTGGTAAAAGATTTAGCAATCTGGCTACAAAATTTGGTGCATTTGCCATTGGTACTCGTCTTATAGGCGGATTTTCATCTGCTTTAAGTAGGGCGGCTAAAGACGCTTTAAGTTTTCAAGAAGAGCTTGTTAAGATTAGCCAGATTACCGGAAGAGATGTTTCGCAGTTAAAAGATCTAAAAAACACTATCACTGGTCTGTCTACAAGTCTTGGTGTTGCGTCTAAAGATTTGTTGTTTGTTACAAAGACATTAACTCAGGCTGGTTTTAGTGCTGAAAATACACGTAAAGCATTAGATATTTTAGCTAAAACGACTTTAACGTCTTCTTTCGATGATTTAATAAATACAACAGAGGGTGCAATTGCTGTTCTTAATCAGTTTGCCAAACAAGCCCAAGAAACTGGTGATGAAATCAAATTCTTGGAAAGTACGCTTGGTGCTATTAATGCTGTTTCTAAATCTTTTGCTGTAGAATCTAATGATATTATTTCCGCTATTCGTCGTACTGGTGGTGTGTTTGCCGCTGCTGGTGGAGAAGTAGAAGAACTCATCGCATTATTTACGTCTGTCCGTGCAACGACGCGAGAAACCGCAGAAACTATTTCTGTTGGTTTACGTACTATTTTTACAAGACTACAGAGAGATGATACCGTAGATAGATTGCGGGCTTTGGGTATTGAGCTTAGAACTGTTGAAGGATTGTTTGTTGGACCTTTTGAGGCGGTGCAAAGATTAGCAAAAGGTCTTGCTGGCCTAGACCCTAGAGATTTTAGATATAGTGAAATCGTTGAAGAACTCGGTGGTATCCGTCAGATTGGTAAACTTATTCCTCTTATTCAAGCTAACGTCAAAGCACAACAAGCATTAAATGTCGCTAGACAGGGTGCAAATTCTATTAATGAAGACGCTGAAAAAACTCAAGGACTATTAGCAAGAAGAATTAGAGAAACTAGTGAATCTTTTGACGCTCTCATACGAAAAATTTCAGAGAGCGAAGGATTCAAGCAGTTGGCAGAATACGCATTAAATTTTGCTGACGCTCTTGTTAGGGTTGCTGATGCTTTAATTCCATTAATTCCATTATTTACAAATCTCATAACTCTTATTGGCACGGTTGGTGCTGCTAAATTTGCCATTCCCGCAATTGGAAAACTTGGTAGAGGTTTAGTTGGTAAAAATTCTGGCGGTAAAATACATAGATTTGCCAGAGGCGGATTTGTTCCTGGTAATGGTAACGGTGACACTGTTCCAGCTATGCTTGCTCCTGGTGAGTTTGTTATTAGAAAGAGTAGTGCCGAAAAACTTGGTGCTGACACTCTTAATGCAATGAATGAAAATAGGTTTGAAGATGGAGGTGTGTCTAAAAAACTAAGGAGCAAAACAGGCGTATCTTCCTCATTTATTTTAGCTGGACAGGGAAAACAAAGAATAGACGCAAAAGCGGTTATTAGAGCCGCTGGAGATAAAGATGGAGATAATGAATTAGATATTGGTGCGGCATTTTTGCAGCCTGTTGGAATGGATAGAAAAACTGTTGCTTCAATTGATTCAGCACCTTTTTATGAGGCTATAAAAAGGGACTTAGGTGGAAAGTCTCAAGGCGTAAGTGATGCTGGGGTTAAAAGAGCAATTGGTGATCTTGGAAGTCAAGTAAAAATAGGAATTAATTCTGGTTCTTTAGATCAAGGTATTAGCACAGCTTTTAGAGGTGGATTAAAAAATTATGTAGCTCAATTTGCACAAAACTTCGCATCAACAGAGATTCCACAATTACCATTTAATACTGGGAAATTTAACAGAGCTTATAAAAATGTTAATATTGAGCAGATTGAAGGAGGAGTTTTTGAAGCTGTGATCAATGGGCTTTCAGATGCTCCATTTGATAACTCAAAAATTAAAGCTAATGATAAATTTGACTTTCCTCAAGGATTGGGTGCCGCCGGTTCAATTTTTAATGTTGCTGGTAATATGATGGCAGATGCTAAAAGAACATTTAATGAAGACGCTTTAAGCTCTCTATCTAAAAAAGGAAGTCAGTATTTAGCACAAGGTTTTAGGGCGTACTTTGCTCAAAGCTTAATAAATGCTGGAGCTACTGGCGGTGATACTTTACAAGAAGCAAGAACTAAAGCCGCTGCTGGTGCTACTCAATTACCATCAAGAAGAAAAAAAGCATTAGGTGGTTTGATTCGTAAATTTGCTGAAGGTGGAGATACTGGCACAGACACTGTTCCCGCATTATTAACTCCTGGTGAGTTTGTAATAAATCGCAAAGCGGCAGAAAAAATTGGCTACGGAAAACTAGAGTCAATGAATCAAAATGGTGTTGCTAAATTTGCTTATGGCGGCACTGTTGGAAGAAGAAGACTTGCTGCTGGCGGTCTTGGTTATCCTGGTTCAATGCCTGGAGCAACTGCACCAGCAAGTAAAGGTAGCCAGGGTATAGATTTTGGTGCAATCCAACAAGAAGCTGATAAAGCTGGACAGGCTTTATCTAATGCTGGTATTGCATT
>Ga0075480_10002861_pt1 | contig 11085 bp, 8 predicted proteins | sample DEB08_DNA_7_FD_81590 | JGI IMG/M metagenome (GOLD analysis project Ga0075480, IMG submission 81590) | Aqueous microbial communities from the Delaware River and Bay under freshwater to marine salinity gradient to study organic matter... | ecosystem: Environmental > Aquatic > Marine > Coastal ... | reverse complement strand
TCGAACGGTCAACGGCTCGCTCGATGTCTCAGCTAGTCCCTGCGCGGCAGCGAGTGCCGCTGCAACTGTTGTCACACAACTCACCCGATGGAGACTGGCTGCCTTACGAATCTGCTCACCGTCACTACGACCGGACGAGCCGCGCGGCGTGTTCACCACGAAGTTGATCGTGCCATCTGCAATGAGATCGATTGCCGTTGTACCATCCTGCTCGGCGACCTTCCCAAGGACACGATCAACATCAATCCCGAACCGAGCAAGGTGGGCTGCGGTTCCCTCGGTTGCTGCGATGGAGAGGCCTCGCTCACGCAATCTCCGGGCCACGACAATTCCGGCAGGCTTATCGGTGTCGTTGAGCGACAAGAACACCATTCCCGTGGTCGGTAGTTCACTACCCGCGGCAAGTTCTGCTTTCGAAAAGGCCCGTCCAAATCCGGTGTCGATTCCCATCACTTCGCCAGTTGAACGCATCTCAGGACCAAGCGCCGGGTCAACTTCAGGGAACCGGTTAAATGGCAGCACGGCTTCTTTCACGGCAACGTGACCTTCGACAGGGTCGCACAACAGTCCCTCGACCCGCAGTTCTGCCAGCGTCGATCCCATCATCACTCGTGTCGCAACTTTCGCAAGAGGAACACCTGTCGCCTTAGCGACAAACGGCACCGTTCGACTTGCACGCGGATTTGCCTCGATGACGTACACCATTGTTCCGACCACTGCGAACTGCACGTTGATGAGACCCCTCACATCGAGGCGCTGAGCAATAGCAGATGTATAAGAGCGAATTACCTCAACCACCCACTCAGGAAGCGTCTGAGGAGGAATCGCACACGCCGAGTCACCAGAGTGAACCCCTGCCTCTTCGACGTGTTCCATCACGCCACCGATCAAGACTTCTCCGGTGTGATCTCGGATGGCGTCGACATCAACCTCGACAGCACTCGCCAAGAAACGGTCAATCAGCACGGGGCGCTCGGCTGACAAGCCACCCTCCCTTCCAAGACTTCCTGCCCCCGAGAGCTCGGCCATTGCACGAGCGAGGTGATCGTGATCATGGATGATCTGCATCGCTCGACCACCGAGTACATAACTCGGTCGAACAAGCACCGGGAATCCCACCTCATCACAAATCTTGCGAGCCTCTTCCAGGGTGACAGCGGTTCCTCCCGGAGGCTGTGGAATACCGAGCTCGTCACAAAGTCGATTCCAGATTTCACGGTCCTCAGCAGCATCAATTGAGGCAGCTGACGTACCAGCAACGAGGCTGACGTCAATCTCCCCAGCCAACTTCAGCGGTGTCTGCCCCCCGAGAGAAACAATGACTTTCGCTGGGCGCTCTGCATCAATGACGTTCAGCACGTCCTCACGCGTTAACGGCTCAAAGTAGAGACGATCGCTCGTGTCGTAATCGGTAGAGACCGTTTCTGGGTTGCAGTTCACCATGATCGTTTCAAAGCCGGCTTCGCGGAGCGCAAAACTGGCGTGAACACAGCAATAGTCGAACTCGATGCCTTGACCGATCCGATTTGGGCCCGAACCAAGAATGATCACTTTGGTGCGGTCTGACTGACGGACTTCGTTCTCGTCTTCCCACGTCGAGTAGTGGTATGGAGTGTCAGCTGCGAACTCGGCAGCACACGTATCGACAGTCTTGTACGTCGGGACAACTCCCAGTGCTAGGCGAGTCGATCGAACATCGTTCTCCGTTGCACCGACAATTCCGGCAATCTGGCGATCCGAATATCCAAGCCGCTTCGCGCGACGCATTGCGCGCCGATCAAAACTATCGAGCGTCATTGAAGTGAGATGGTCATGTTCCTCGCACAGCATCAGGATTTGGTCGAGGAACCAATGGTCGATGCGACACGCATCATGCACCCGTTCAACCGCAACACCCCGGCGGAGCAATTCCGCAACTTGCACAAGGCGATCGGGAGTTGGAATTGCGCACATCTCAAGCAGTTCAACATCTGTATGGGTCGCAAGCGACGAAATTGATCGGCTATCGATGAGACCGTCGTGTCCCTGCTCGAGCGATCGCATTGCCTTTTGAACACTTTCGGTAAAGGTCCTGCCAATCGACATCGCCTCACCCACCGATTGCATTTGCGTTCCGAGGATTCCCGATGACCCAGGCAGTTTTTCAAACGCCCAACGCGGGATCTTTGTGACGACATAGTCAATGACCGGTTCAAAACTGGCAGGCGTGGCTTTTGTGATGTCGTTTGGAATTTCGTCGAGGGTGTAGCCAACTGCGAGCCGAGCCGCCATCTTTGCGATCGGGAAGCCCGTTGCTTTTGAGGCAAGCGCACTCGACCGAGACACGCGCGGGTTCATTTCAATCACGACCTGTCGACCTGTCGCCGGGTCGACAGCGAACTGAACATTTGAACCGCCGGTTTCCACTCCAACTCGACGGATACAGCGAATTGCAGCGTCACGCATCTCCTGATACTCAACGTCAGTCAGTGTCTGCTGCGGCGCAACGGTGATGGAGTCCCCCGTGTGAACCCCCATCGGGTCAACATTTTCAATCGAACAGATGATGACGCAGTTATCCGACCGGTCTCGCATGACCTCGAGTTCATACTCTTTCCAGCCAGCAATTGACTCTTCGATGAGAATTTCACTAATCGGGCTAGCGGCAAGTCCATTGGAGGCAACACGCTCAAATTCTTCAGCGGTCGACGCGATACCGGTACCACGTCCACCAAGGATGTAAGCGGGTCGAATAATGACCGGCAGACCAATTTCTTCGACCACCACTCGAGCTTCTTCCATCGTGTGCGAAATGCCCGAACGCGGAACATCGAGACCAATCTCGATCATTGCTTCCTTGAATTGCTGACGGTCTTCAGCGGTGGCGATGGCTTCTGCGTTCGCACCGATCATCTCAGGAGTTCCAGGAACGCCAATCAACCCGCGCTCAAAGAGTTCCATTGCAATGTTTAACGCCGTCTGTCCGCCAAGGGTTGGCAGCACCGCATCGGGCTGCTCGCGCTCGATAATGAGGGCAACCACTTCCCATGTCAACGGCTCGATATATGTGGCATCCGCAAAGTCCGGGTCGGTCATGATCGTTGCCGGGTTTGAGTTCGCAAGAATGACTCGGTACCCCTCTTCACGGAGCACGCGACACGCTTGCGTGCCCGAGTAATCGAACTCGCAGGCTTGACCAATGACGATTGGACCGGAACCGATAATGAGAATTGACGAGATGTCATCACGACGGGGCATTACCTCACCGCCTTTCCAGACGAGCGTTGGGCATCCATGAGGGCAGCAAACCGATCGAATAAATAGATGCTGTCGTGTGGCCCAGGACCAGCCTCGGGATGGTGTTGCACGCTGAAACATTGTGCGCCACGAACCTCCAGGCCTTCACACACACCATCGTTCAGGTTCACGTGGGTCATGTGCACATCGCGTTCCAACCCTGTGAACGAATCGGCGTCGACCGCGAAGTTGTGGTTCTGCGAGGTGATCTCAATCCGATTGGTGGTGAGATCTTTCACTGGATGGTTGCCGCCATGATGCCCAAACGGCAGCTTCACCGTGCTCGCCCCAATTGCCCTTCCAAGAAGTTGGTGGCCAAGACAGATACCGAACAGTGGAACCGCTCCAACGAGTTGAGCAACTTCGCGAGACACTGAGTCGAGCATGCCGGGGTCTCCCGGACCGTTTGACAAGAAGACACCATCTGGTTCACGGGCAAGCACGTCAGAAGCTGACGTTGAGGCTGGAACAACCTCAACTGTTCCGAGTGACCCGAGGTGCCGAAGGATCGTTGTTTTGATACCGAAGTCAAGAGCAACAATTCGACGATGGCCGCTTCCAACGGTGTACGAATCTGTTGTCGTCACAGTCGACACGAGATCGACTCCATCAGTTCCTGACTCCTGTTGCGCGCGCACTAACAACTCGGATTCTGACAACCCGCCAAATGCGCCAGGAATGGCACCCTGGCTACGGATTAAACGGGTGAGTCTTCGGGTGTCAATTCCGGCAATTCCAGCAAGTCCCTGAGATGCCAGGTACTCACCAAGGCCCTGCTCCGAGCGGTAGTTCGAGGGCCGCCGCGTGAGTTCGCGGACAATGACTCCTCGACAGAACACACCGCGCGATTCGGCATCGGTGGCATTCACCCCGTAGTTCCCGATGTGAGGGTAAGTGAACGTAATGAGTTGGCCGGCATAGCTGGGGTCCGTGATGATTTCTTGGTACCCCGACAATGCCGTGTTAAACACCACCTCACCGGAGGCCACGACGTGTTCTGCTCCAATCAGTTCACCCTCAAACACGCTGCCATCGGCGAGGACAAGCGCTCCATCTCTGATCTGACCTGAACTCATGCTGTAGCGATCCCGTCTCTTACGACTACTCGACCTTGGAACATTGTGTGACGCACTTTTGCTTTCAAATCAACTCCTACAAATGGGGTGTTGCTGCTCCGGCTGGCAAGGGCATGCGGATCAACTTGCCATTCAGCATCTGGATCGATGACGACCAGATTTGCGGGCTCTCCAACCGCTATCGGCCGGCCCTGGCTGTCTGAGAGACCCGCTATTTTCGCTGGGCGCCATGACATCGCACCGATGAGATGCTGCCACGAACAGTCAAGGTGAGCTCGGGCAACACCAAGTGCTGTTTCGAGCCCAAGCATCCCCGGAGGTGCCTCATCAAGTGGTCGATCCTTTGCAGCCGATGGGTGAGGAGCGTGATCAGTAGCAATAGCGTCGATTGTCCCGTCAATGAGCCCTACCTTCACCGCCTCGATATCTGCGATCGTTCGAAGTGGTGGATTCACTTTGTAACGGGTGTCAAAAGACGAAAGGTGCTCATCATTCAAACTGATGTGGTGCGGGGTGGCTTCTGCTGTCACTGGCAGCCCCTCTGCCTTCGCTGCCCTCACTAATTCAACGCTTCGAGCGGTGGATAGATGAAGGAGGTGTACCGGTGAACCGGTCAGCCGCGACAGCTCGATGTCGCGATGCACCATGAGTTCCTCAGCAAGAGCAGGCCAACCAGGAAGTCCGAGGTGAGAACAACATTCCCCCTCGTGCATGACGGCACCAGCCGTCAACGATGCAACCTCGCAGTGCTGGGCGAGAACGACACCAAGTTCACCTGCGTATTCGAGCGCTCGCCGCATCAGCCCCTCGTCTTGCACTCCGGAACCATCATCTGTGAAGAGGCGAACACCAACGGCCGCCAAATCAGCAAACGGAGTCAGTTGGTGACCTGCTCGCCCGATGGTAATTGAGCCAGAAGGACGGACATCGCAGAGGCCAACCTCTCTTCCTCGTTTAGCTACAAACTCGACCACCTCTACACAGTCCTGAGTTGGGTCTGTATTCGGCATTGCAACAACTGCGGTATACCCGCCGAGGGCAGCAGCCCGAGAGCCAGTCTCAATTGTTTCAGCCTCGGGCATACCTGGCTCTCGAAGGTGGGTATGCAAATCGACGAACCCTGGCGCAAGGAGGCAGCCAGAAACATCAAGATGCTCCTCATCTCCCGCAACGAGTGCTTCACCTACCTCAGCAATCACTCCATCTCGCAGGCGGATATCGAGTTGGCGTTCACCTGACTCATCGATGACGACGGCACCAGTCAGCAGCACAGCGTTGTTGTTCATCATTCCTCGATTTCGCCTGATCCGAGCAAGTCGAATAGCACTGCCATACGCGCCGCAATGCCATTGGTCACTTGGTCAAGAATTGTTGACTGTGAGAGTTCTGTTGGGTCAACCATCATTTCAACTCCACGGTTGATTGGCCCAGGGTGCATCAACAAGGCATCGCCGCGAAGTGCCGACGCACGACGCTCGTCGAGTGCGAATCGCCGAGAATATTCTCCACCATCTGGAACGATGCCAGCGCCCATTCGTTCGCGCTGCATTCTCAGCATGTACAGCACATCGACCTCATCAATTACCTCATCAAGATCGGCTGTTGTTGGCACGTGAGAAGTAGGTGGAAGAAGGGTCCTTGGAGCGACATGGATGACCTCGGCTCCCAGCATCAGCAAGATTTCTGTCGTGCTCCGAGCAACCCTGCTATGACGGATATCCCCGACGATTGCAATCTTCAGTCCAGTGAAGTCGTTCGTCAACCCTCGACGTTGTCTGATCGTGTACGCATCAAGTAGTGCCTGCGTCGGATGAGCGTGCCAACCATCGCCAGCGTTAACGACGGCCGCCGGCGACCAATTTGCAACTTGCCACGGCACCCCGCTGGTGCGATGCCGAACGACAAATGCATCGACACCCATGGCGTCAAGAGTCTCGATTGTGTCTCGAAGGCTCTCGCCCTTATTCACACTTGACGATGACACTGCAAGCGTCATCGTGTCTGCACTCAGCCGTTTTGCGGCAAGGTCAAAACTCATTCGTGTGCGCGTTGAGTCTTCGAAGAACAAGTTACATACGGTCTTTCCCCGAAGCGCCGGAACCTTCGGGTTGGGCCGCCGTCCCACAGCTGCCATATGGTCGGTGAGGTCAAGCAAACGGCGGACTCGCTCGGTGCCTGCTTCAGCGATTGATCGGAAGTGCGACGTCATTAGTCAACGCCCTCCTCGATAATCGTCACTCCCTCTGCTGTGACCTCAACTTCTTCCTCGGAACTCGTCGGGAGATTCTTCCCAATAAAATCAGGTCGGATCGGGAGTTCACGGTGCCCTCTGTCGATGAGAACAGCAAGTTGGATTGCGTTTGGGCGACCAAAGTCTGAAATTGCGTCGAGTGCTGCTCGAACGGTGCGACCTGTGAATAGCACGTCATCGACCAGTACCACAATCGAATGTTGAATATCGGTTGGAACATCTGATGACGTTCCGGGTGTCACCGGTCTCAGCCCAATGTCATCCCTATGAAGCGAGACATCGATCGTTCCGATGGGAACTGGGGAGGCGATTCGAGCGATCTCAGCACCGAGGGCTTGCGCCAGCCAGACGCCACCACGCTGCATTCCGAGCACAACGACATTGTCAACACCACGATTGCGTTCGATGATTTCGTGTGCCATCCGGGTCACTGCCCTGCGCACGTCGTCAGGCCCTAAGACCTGTTTACGCTGTGTCATGTTGCTCCTGCCGTGCGGGCCTCACGGGACTCGCTTTACGGCACCATCATCATAGCGGACTCGCGCCATGAAATAATGAGGGTATGTCTCCCTCCGACAATTCTTTCACTCCGAACACCGATGAACTGCTCGAGAACAACCGCCGCTACGCCGTTGGTTTTGACGACAGCCACCTCGAGGTCAACCCGAAGCGACAGCTGGCCGTTGTCGGCTGCATGGATTCAAGAATGGACACCTTCGAGATTCTTGGATTGCGGCACGGCGAAGCGCACATCATTAGAAATGCAGGTGGCGTCATCACTGATGATGTCATTCGATCGTTGTGCCTATCTCAACGCTTTCTCGGAACCCGCGAAATCATCCTGTTGCATCACACCGATTGCGGCCTCATGCGTGTCACCGAAGATTCGTTCAAAGCAGAACTCGAAGCAGAGATTGGGATCAAGCCGTGGTGGGCGCTTGAGTCGTTCTCCGATCCCCATGCAGATGTGTTGCAGTCGATTCGTCGCCTGCACGCGACACCGTTCATCACCCACAAACAACACATCCGGGGATTCGTATACAACGTGGAAACTGGACTCCTTGAAGAAGTCGAGGAGAACGACAAGGCTGGATAGCCGCTCAGCCGATACGCTCTAAGGTACAACTTAAATTCCTGCGGGGTTGGGTGTAATTCCCGACCGGCGGTACAGCCCGCGAACCTCTGCCCCGGCAGAGGCCGATCCGGTGAAACTCCGGGGCCGACGGTAAGAGTCCGGATGAGAGCAGGTGAACAGACAGCACGTTGTTGCTGTTCTCTTGTTGCATGACCCCGCGCCGCACGCAACATGACAGAGATTTCTTTCGACCTTGGCGCAATCGACGCCCGAGCATTCGAAGATGATGACGCGCTCATGCACCTTGCGATTGAAGTTGGCGCTACTGCTCGAACTCGAACTTCACCAAATCCATGGGTTGGAGCCGTCGTACTGTCAGATTCCGGTCGCGTAGTTGGTGTTGGCGCAACAGCTCCGGTCGGTGGCCCACACGCCGAGGTCGCCGCATTACGACAAGCAGGAGAAGCTGCCCAAAACGGCACCCTCTTCGTGACCCTCGAACCTTGCTGCCACACCGGACGCACACCTCCATGCACCGAAGCCATCATCAAGGCCGACATCGGGCGGGTCGTGATTGGAATTATTGATCCTGACGAACGTGTCGCCGGCAACGGAGTATCAGTTCTCCGTGCGGCCGGTATCGCAGTTGACACCGGAATTTGTAAGCCAGAAGTTTCCGAGCAGCTACTCCCCTACGCCCACCACCGTCGTACCGGGCGCCCGTTCGTCCTCGCCAAGATCGCGGCAACGCTCGATGGACATACAGCCGCTGCTGACGGCTCCTCACAGTGGATCACTGGCGAGCGGGCACGCCAGGACGCGCACCGGCTTCGTGCCGAAAGCGACGCCATTGTCGTTGGTGCCGGAACAGTTCGCTCAGACAACCCGTCTCTCACAGTTCGCCATGTTGAGGGCCGTGATCCACTCCGTGTGGTTCTCGGCTCAGCTCCAGCGGACGCTCAGGTACATCCGTGTATTGAATGGAATTCAAGCCTCGAGGAACTTCTTGATGACCTCGGGGCACGGGGGTGCCTGCAGGTGCTCGTTGAGGGTGGTGCGACCGTCATGCGGTCGTTTTACGAAGCTGGCCTCATTGACCGGTGGGCGGTCTACCTCGCTCCCGGATTCATGGGCGGGAGCCCAACACACCCGCTCATCAGCACCGCACCAGCTGCGTCCATTACGGACTTCAACCGTGGGGTCATCATCCAAACTCAGAATCTCGACGGTGATGTGATGTTGCTCGTCGACCCACCACATCGCAAAGGAGCACTCAGCTGATGTTCACCGGAATCATCGAAGAAGTCGGAGTAGTTGAATCTCTCGAATCAGGTCGTCTACGTATTGCAGCGTCGGTCGTACTTGAAGGCGTCGGTCTTGGTGACTCGATTGCTGTGAACGGCTGCTGTCTCACGGTTGTTGAATTCACCGACAAAATGTGGGAAGCCGATCTTTCTCAGGAAACTCTCGACCGCACGGCCTTCAAACAGCTGGGAGTCGGCACGCCGGTAAATTTGGAACGCGCCGTTACTGCCTCACAACGGATGGGGGGCCACATCGTCCAGGGTCACGTCGACGCAGTTGGGACGATTGTCAATCAAGTTCCTGACCTTCGGGTCAGAGTCCCCCGCGACTTGACCAAGTACATGGTCGAAAAGGGATCAGTGACGGTCGATGGCGTCAGTCTCACCATTGCCAATGTCATCGACGACACATTCTCCGTCGCTGTGATTCCTCATACGGCCGAGGTTACGAATCTTGGTTCGAAACAACCGAATGATCTTGTCAACATCGAAGTAGACGTCATCGCGAAGTACGTCGAACGAATGATCGCCCCCCACATCAACCCCTGAATGGACCTGTAATGAGCACTGAAACCAGCCGAGAAACAGTTCGACTCGACCCGGTCGAGGAAGCCATTGCTGCAATTGCAGCTGGTGGAATTGTTGTCGTTGCCGATGACGAGGACCGCGAGAACGAAGGCGACCTCATCATGGCCGCTGATGCAGCAACCGACGCTTCGATTGCATTCTTCGTGCGATACACATCGGGTGTCATCTGCGTCTCGCTCGACGGCGACCGCTGTGCTGACCTCCGACTACCGCTCATGGTGCCGCCGATGGCAAATAACGAATCCCAGGGCACCGCTTTTACGGTGACAGTTGATCTGAGATCAGGCACAACAACTGGAATCTCGGCAGCTGACCGGGCCGCAACGATCACCGCGCTCGCCGATCGCACAGTGCCGGCTGAGGAGTTCAATCGCCCAGGGCACATCTTCCCGCTTCAGGCTCGGCCGGGCGGCGTGCTCAAGAGGGCTGGCCATACCGAAGCGGCCCTCGATCTCGCTCGCCTCGCTGGACGCGAATCCGCAGGAGTGCTCTGTGAGTTGGTGTCAGAGGATGGCTCGATGATGAGAGGACCAGAGTTACGAGCATTTGCGGATGAGCACGGCCTCAAGTTCATCTCAATTGCCGATCTCATCCGCTACCGACGTCGGAGTGAAAAGCTCATCGTTCGTTCGGCTGAAGCTCGCGTGCCAACCGAATTCGGGGAGTTCCGCTGTCATGCCTTCAGAAGTTTGGTCGACGGAGAGACGCACCTCGCCTTCGTTAAGGGTGACCTCAGCGACGAATCGAATGATGACCCAGTACTCGTCCGAGTCCATAGCGAGTGCTTGACGGGAGATGTCTTTGCAAGCGTCAAGTGCGATTGCGGTCCGCAGCTGCATGAGGCGATGCGACGCATTGCCGAACACGGCCGAGGAGCAGTTGTCTATCTTCGTGGCCACGAGGGCCGAGGCATCGGAATTAGCCACAAGTTGCGTGCCTACGATCTCCAAGATTCCGGTCTCGACACGGTTGACGCAAACCTCGAACTTGGGCTTCCCGTCGATAGCCGCGAGTACGGCATTGGCGCCCAAATTCTCGTTGACCTTGGCGTGCGAAAACTTCGACTCCTCACGAATAACCCCGCCAAATACGGCGGGCTTGAGGGATTCGGCCTCACCATTGAGGGCCGTGAGGCCCTCCATGTTCCGGTGCACCCAGAGGCAGAGCATTACCTCAAGACAAAGCGTGATCGCATGGGCCACCTCATACCTGAGGACTTTGGAGCAACTGGAGAGCAACAATGAGCAAGAACCTGACCAGCGGCAACGTTCCCGAACTCGATGGAGCTGGCCGTCGAATTGCACTCATCTGCGCAAGATTCAATGATCTCATCGTCGATCGTCTTGAGAGCGGGGCTCGTCACGCTCTGCTCAAGGCTGGGGTCGCGGAGGGCGATGTCGTCACGATCAAGGTTCCCGGTGCGCTCGAAATTCCAATCGCCATGCAAGCAGCACTTGCAACCAACAAATTTGATGCCGCGATCGCTATAGGAGTGGTTCTCAGGGGAGACACCTA
>Ga0075480_10002859_pt1 | contig 11088 bp, 6 predicted proteins | sample DEB08_DNA_7_FD_81590 | JGI IMG/M metagenome (GOLD analysis project Ga0075480, IMG submission 81590) | Aqueous microbial communities from the Delaware River and Bay under freshwater to marine salinity gradient to study organic matter... | ecosystem: Environmental > Aquatic > Marine > Coastal ... | reverse complement strand
GCACTCAATGCCGTTGGCTCTGTGATCGTCACCGATGCCGTTGCCGTACAACTGTTCGCATCTGTTACCGTTACCGTGTAACTGTCTGGTGTTAGACCTGATAAATCCTCATTAGTAGAAACTACCGAGCTTCCATTGCTCCAGCTGTATGACAAGGGACCAGTGCCTGAAGTAGTTATGTTAATTGAACCATTTGCGCTTCCAAAACAAGTAACGTTACTCGATGATGTAACGACGACAGATGGAATCGCATTCACTGTGAATGTTATTGCCTGGGCAGAGCTTTCTAATCCCGAGGTTGAATTTTTCACATATACATTGGCATTGTAGGTACCGGCTGTTGTATTTGCAGCTAATGGAAGAATGTTTGTTCCCGGAATTGCCGTAAGTGATACATCTGAGAAACCAACTGATTCCGCGGTAGCATCCCAATCAATTCTGTATTGATCGGCCCCCGTTGATTTTGTGGAAATCGTCAAACTACCTACCGAACCTGGGCACTGCGCTTCAGAGTTTGAGCTTAACGTAAATGTTGGAATCGCATTTGTAGAAACTGTAAACGTTGATGAATAGGTCGAGATACAACTTCCATTTTGAATAAGTGCTCTATAGTAGGTTGTTGTATTGACATTACTCGACGAATAGGTAGTTGCTGTATTTGCAATTACTGTTGGTGATGAGAATGTGTTATCAGAAGAAGACTCCCACTGTATTACAGATCCAGTATGTCCAGATAGAGCAATTACAGTCGTATTACTCCCGGCAGTAACTGTAACTGAAGTATTACTAGTTCCATTCTCGTAAAGCGTACCGCCAACCGATGCTGCATCAATAGTCACCGTTGATTTGTCGGTTAATTCAACGGCACAATTTCCATTGGTTACATACACGTTGTATGAGGTTGTCGCCGTCGGGGAAACGCTGAAGGTGATATCTCCTCCTGTTCCTGTAACCGCTGAACCTACATTACTATCGTCTGAATCATCGCGCAATTGGTAACTATATCCAGATTCCGAAGAGGTTACTGTAATAGTAGCAGATGAACCGGTACAAATGGTCGCATCAGAAACCGCTAAGGTCGCAGAAGGAATTGCATCTATGGTAATTGTGAACGGAATCGCTGCACTTTCACAAGTGGTAGTAGAGTTTTTAAGGTATAAATTACCCGTGTAAGTGCCCGCTGTACTAGTTGGAGCCGCAATAGTAAGTGAGGTTCCTGTGAACGCTGTAGCAGAAATGTCGGTTAATGAAGCATAATCAATTCTGTAAGAATCTGGTGCTCCGGCAACTGAAGTTAAATCTAGCGCGTAGGTTGAGGTGCTCGCGCAGATTGAAGGTGTTGCATCGCTAAGGGCAGCTGATGGCGTTGACTCAATAGTGACGCTCGATGTTATCGTACAGCCATTTCCATCTGTATAGGTAATTGTAGCCGTTCCTGCAGCAACGCCAGTTACGCTCGCTGTGCCAACACCAGTTGAAGTTACCGTCGCCACTGTAGCATCACTGGTTATCCAAGTCTCACCGGTATGATTGGTTGTTGTTCCCGTCAATGTTCCACTTCCTCCTACACATAGTGAAAGTGTTGATGCAGAAATAGTTGGTGCAGCAACTACCGTTACTGAGGTGGAATTTGAATAGTAGACATCGTAGTAATCCGTGCCAGAAATCACTTCGCGAACAATGCATCGATATACACCGTTTTGAGAAGCTCCGGTGATGGCATATGAAGCCGAAGTAGCGCCTGAAATGTCTGTCCAAGTACCCGATAGGTCTTGTTGCCACTGGTATTGAAGGGTACCACTATTTGGACCCGTAGTTGCTGTCGTCGCATTATTTACCGTAACGCTAATTGCCCCTGAACCGCCACAAACGGATTGTGAACTTGTGAAATTTTCTGTCACATCCAGCAAGGTTACTGAGTTGTACGGGGAGTTCATCAAGTAAGTACATAAGTCTGAGCGACTATCGTAAGCAGTACCATCGGTAAAGAATACCGAGATTGTCGCTTGGCTCCAAATATTATCACTTGGGCCACCGTAATAAGGGAATTGGACTATACCAGTGCTCGCAAATGCTTTATTTCCACTATCATCAATTCGCGGATTATCGAATCTACCTGTGGTGATTTCAACCCCATCGGCAAATATTTTATCGATGAAAGGAACACCGTATTCAGAAACTGATGTTGGGAAGGTGAAGAGGAAGTATCCCGTATATCCTCCAGGGAGAGAAGCCTGTTGTGTGTAGTTTCCAGCATATCTATCAAACAAAGTACCCGCGCCAGTGGAGGGGCTAACATTGGTAAGACTCGGACATCCCTCCGTATCTTTTTCCCATTGGTTGATCACAGTTACCTCAACATCAATGACTGTTGAGTTCCCAGAACCATCCGAAATGGTCACACGGACCATGTGGATATTGTCATTTGCTGTGCCATATGCATCTTGAGGATTCTCAAAATCAGGTGCAGAAGAGAATGACAAAGCACCTGTGGACGAATTGATTGAGAACAGCGAATGGTCATAACCGGTAACTGGAGTGATGGCCCAAGTGGTCGCTCCCGTTGTACTTAAAGTTGTGACCGGTGTAGTTCCTTCTAGTACCTCAAAAGAAAGTGCCCCTGTGTAGTTCAATCCTGCGGTTGAGACAATTGTTCCGGGATCGATAATGATATCATCAGCAGAACCATCAGCATCACCACCCGTTTTTGAACCTTCTGTAATGGTAAGTACAATACGGTCATAGTCGCCATCACCATCTAAATCAATGAATTCAGCACCATCATCATACGTGTTGAGATTACCATCTGCAACAAACTCATACCATTGGCCATCGACACCATTCCATTTCATGTATGAATTGAAGTTCTGGCCACCGTCTGGCATGTCGAAATACAATCGAATCTGTGTACCTGCGCGCGAATTGTCCATATCTCGTGCAGCGAATGAATTACCGTTCGCTTCAATCTTAAAGAAGATTGGGTCGTACACTGCACTTACATTCTGCGATGTTCCCCCTATTGAGGCACTTGTTGGGAAAGAAATGCCATCGAAATAGGAATCGGTTGTTTCCAAAACCCCGAGCGATGAAATCTTTAAGTTTTTATCTAGGTTTTTACTTGTGCCATTGGTAACATCACCTATTGAGAGGGTAACGAAGTCTCCAGAGGCTGCATTTGCACCTTGATTAAAGTTTGATTTGGTTCGCCAAGGAAATGTACTTACGTTTTTTTGATTTCGATCAGGAACGCCATCGCCATTTCTATCACCGCCAGCTACAGCAGATTCCACGGAAGAAGAAACACCATCTGCGCCGATATCAAACGTGTTATTATTCGTGATGGTTGGCGTTGTTGAACTTAAAGTTAGGGATCCGACCGTTGATACTATGGCGTTTGATGTCTTTACATTCAAAGCAAGATCGCCTTCATCCTGATCCGTAATATCAACAACAACGGTAAATCGTTTTGTTGAACCTGAATATGCCGTAACACTAGAAATGGTGCGACTGTAGGTCTCATCCAAATACGCCTCGAAGTCACTTGTGCTCACGGAAACCGACTGATTGAATTCAACATCAAACGCAACGGTTAAATCATTGCTGCTTGAAATCGAAATTTCTTCAGGGCTCTGAATTCTGGTTAACTGTAGAACTGAACAGTCTGCTAAGCTAAGCGTGCCGGATTCAGTTTGGTGAGACCAGGCGACATTTGAATTCCTATACTCTTCTACAACACAATAGTATGTACCTGCGTCGGAGGATGAAAAACTAGAAACCGTTAAGGATGAATTCGTTTCACCAGATATAGCTACTCCACCTGTGTACCATTGGTATCTCAAACTATTGCTACTACTCTGTTTGGTAGCTAATACCGACCAAGTAATTGATTCCCCTGAACAAACGGAATTATCCGTAATATCTGTACTTACCGCTATCGGATCTACTTCTGCACCCAAACTTGGGAAAGTACATTCACTCCAAAGTGATCCATCACTTGGGTCCAAAAACTTAACAGTGAATGTGTGAGCTGGTGCAAGATTATTACCGTAGAAACAGTATTCAACATTGTATTTTGGTCCAACTTTATTTACCTCACTTGGTGGACCGAAATCAACATTTTGTCGAACTCCACCGATATACACACCCTCAATAACCGGAACTATAGATGAGGGAATAGCGTATCCGAAATCAACCGTAATCGTCCCCTCCTTTGAAGAAGTTGGAACGGTATTATAGGCAGTATTGATTATACTAGTCGCGTAAACGGTATGTGCAGCATTGTTTCCATTATTCCGCTTTACGGTAGGACAATTTTGTGCATTGATTTGAACAGTTGAAAATAGAAGGGCAAGAGACACAAGTCCTGTGTACCATCCTTTCAAAACGGCCTTGTTCATAGTTGAGTTAACTTAAGTTTTCGTGAACCAAAAATAAGTTAACCTGTACATCGTGTTTATTTTGCGGGCTATTATTTACGACCGAAAGCAATAACAATTGATACCCTTAATACGGCAGAAAAGTATCAAATGGCAACATACGAATCAACAAGTATTTGACAATCAATTTATTAATACATTTTCGGTATTATAAGCGCGGATGATTACATCGGGAAATCTAATGGTATCCCAACCTATCATTTGATTCATTTTTCGCCCTTCTCTAATTTCGGATTCGGCAGTGCATCAAAGAGCAATTGGTACTTGGACGGGGGTCTTTTTTTCGAAGATTTCTTTACAGGTTCAGAGCCATTTGTGGTCGGATTATTCTCAGATTTTTTCTCCACTCGTGGTTCAGATTTTCGATCTGATTTCTTCTGTTCACCGCGGCTTTTATTACGATCAGCATTCCCTTTAGTTTGTGATCTACTTCTACCCTTGCCCTTGCCTTGTGGGTCTCGCCATTCTGGGCCTTCCCCTATTTCCTTGGGCGGCTGTTCCTTTTCTAATTCTCTATCAATCAATCGCTCAATTTTTGAGAACTTAAACATATCATCTGCACTCACCAGAGTAATGGCCATTCCTTCAGTTTTAGCGCGTGCCGTTCGGCCAATTCTGTGTACATAATCCTCTGCATCCCCAGGAACATCATAGTTAATCACTAGGTCGATTCCTTTGATGTCTATACCCCTTGACATGACGTCGGTGGCCACCATGATTCGTATTTTGCCGCTTCGAAAATCACGAAGCGCCTCTTCTCTGGCGTCTTGCTCGTAATCAGAGGAAATGCCTTGGCAGGAATACCCTTTTTGCAACAGTGTACGGGCCAATTTTTCCACCTTCTTTTTCGTCGAGCAAAAGACGATTATCGATTGGAAGTCATCCTTGTCCCCCAGTGCTGAACAATGAAAAGAAAGCCTTCGAGCGCACAGCGCTCGTTGTCTTTTTTATGCCCTGCATTCTTGTGCGAGCACAAGTGCGGGCATAAAAAAAGCCCGAGACAAAGTCTCAGGCTTTGTTTTCCTTGTAGACATTCTGGAGAAAAGGTCGAAGGTGAATTGAATAGAGTGAGTGTTTAAGCTTTCAGAATGTTGATTCATGGGAGCCTGTTGGTTCCAAACTCCCAATTTAACTTTATAGGGTTGCCTTGCGAGTCTTTGGTCCGGCTTCACCATAATCCACGTGCCATGAATAGTCTCGATACGATCCAAACCTAAATGATAGTTCAGGGGTGTCATGAACGTCAAATTGGATTTTCGCAACATATAGTTCATTAAAACCACCTATGTGTTCCAATTTTATCTTTTTAGGTTCTGTAACCCTCTTCTGTGATGAGTGGATAGGGCAGGCTTCGACATGCGACAAGGCCCATCCGGCAAAATAGCGTTCGATTTTCTTCTTTCCTTCTTTAGTATGCCAAGTGCCGATAACACCATCGAAGTACTCATCAAGTTTTAATTTGTTGCTGAGCTGCTCATAATTGAATGTATAATTAGTGACATCTTCAAAGTCGTTATCGTCCAAATCTGATAAAGGATCTATCCTCCCCATGGCAATACAATCAATGGCATATGGTTTTAAATTCGATGGTTTTTCCTCTTTCCCAAATGGAAGTCCAATCAAATAGAGACGCCCAAGGTTTTCTCGTATTTGCAATGGGAAAAGTTGAACTAATTGGCGATTATTCCCTGATGAATGCACATCGGAATACATGAAGCAGCAAGCTTCTCCTTTGAAAATACAATCCAATAAGCCGAGAAATGCCCTTTTCACTCGATCAACTAAAACCAAATGAGGAGAAGTAAAAACGATAGAATTTTTCAGTACAGAGTTCTCGTTTGTGACAATGTGCTTCTTTTTAAGTGCGGCCAATAAGCGTTCGATACCAGGGATTATTGAATATGGGCTTAGTAGATTTTCGAGAATTGGCACCATCAACTTCTCATTATTCGAGAGATTGTGCATTTCGCTTGAAAGAACGATTTTATACTTCCCCCTTTCATTAATCAACTCTTGGCCTTTTTCCAACAGCTGGTCTTTGATTCTTCGGATATCACCATCTACCGTTTGTCTGGAAACGCATTCTTCGTCTAAAAATGCATTCAACTCATCTCGTACTTCGCTCAACGTATATCCACCTTGTTGGAATAGTTCAAGGAGCTTGGTCTCGCGTTTTTTTCTTTTTTCTGCAGGCTTCGTCATGGTTCAAATATACAAATGAATCAATAATTAGGATATCAGAAGTCTATAATTAGGTTAACCTATTTTTTTTAAGCACGAATCACTCCTATGTTTGTCCCGTAAAAATTTGACTACAACCCAAAAGTTAGCATGGAAACGAATTCTAAACAAAGCATTAATAGTTCCGCTATTTGCGATATGGCCACGGCGTGGCTGGATTGTTCTGAGTTGTCAGCGGACAGTAAAAAACTGTTACATGAGTTTTCTTCTATACTGTCCATTACTCATTCGGAGGCGCTTGTATTAGCTGTGATCTATACATTTTTTATCGATTGCGAATCTACTAACGACAAACACCTTCATGATAAAATTAAAGGGATTATCCATCTGAAGACCTTAAATGAAATCCTGCTGAACCTTGAACAGGCCGGCATGATCTATGTGGAAAGGGGGTCAAGAAGACGCGGTAATGATCTTTCACCAAGTCAGGGAATTATTGGGTTCATAAAAACATCTAACCCAAATTATTTGAAAATATGCCAAGAACCTGGTGGCGACGGTTTGTTAAATATTTGCTTGTCCTGGCACATCATGGCAAGTGAGCCGTTCAGCTTTTCTAAGCCGCATCCCCAAGTCGTTCATGCATTGATTGATTATCACGAACACCCCGTTGTCACGAGAATACGAGCACTATCTTCTGATATTACCGAACAAGCCGCCGCGCTATACCTTCTGGGATACGAGGCCTTGTACGCGGGCCCAATGAGTATTTCAAAAGTTATTCATGAACTAGTGCATGACCCTCTTCCGAGAATGAAACTCCTAAGCGCATGGTCTAGCCCTAATGCTGAAGTATATCGAAGAGGACTCTTCCAAATAACGAGTACTGTGGAAGATCAAGTCTCAGAAATACAACTTAACCCCACTTTCTCGGATTGGGCTATTCCAAAGGATCTTAGAAACAGCTCATACTTGAAAGGCTCAAAAAATCAATTCGTAGAGCTTATTGATCCGCGAAAGATTGGAAAAGTTCAACTGCGTTACCCAGTCGATTTTCAAATTGAAATAGATCTTTTTTTCGAAAATCTGCAAACTAAAAAATTCAACTCCTATGTAGATGACCTAAGAGCACGGGGATTACCACCAAACTTCTCTGCGATGCTCTACGGCGCTCCCGGTACCGGAAAAACAGAGCTGGTTCGTCAGCTGGCCCGTAAGTACAAACGTACATTAATGATGGTCAATTTATCTGGGTTGAGAGACAAGTATTTTGGTGAGAGTGAAAAAAATATAACCCGGCTTTTTAGGGAAATAAGAGCGATTTCCAGTAAAATGAAAAGAGCACCAATCGTGCTATTTAACGAAGCTGATGGCTTCTTTCATGAAAGAGCAGCACACGGCAGAGGTATAGACCAAACAGAAACGGCTATTGTTGCGCTCTTCTTGAACGAACTGGAAACTTTCACAGGTATCGTCTTCGCCACCAGTAATCATACCAGTAGTATGGATAAAGCCTTTGAACGGCGATGGACGTTAAAACTGGAAGTTCCCGCCCCAGATGAGCACATCAGAGCCAGGATCATGTTCGATAAATTCAAAGGGCTCGTCCCCTATAGAGCGATTCAACAATTAGCTGCCAAGTATGCTTTCTCACCAGCACAGGTAGACAACATTTTGAAAAAATATCTCTTACTAAAGCCCTTGGAAGAGAGGGTTGAGGTACTTGAGCAACTTATTATCCACGAAGTCGGCGGATGGTCTACCGAAGTTCACCGTATCGGCTTCAAATAAACTACCCATTATGAAAAATACCTTTTCAAGAACCGCAGTAGATCTATACTGTGAATGTCCTAGGTGCTTTTACTTACAGCACAAGTTTAAAATCAAAAGACCTCCGGGCTACCCTTTCACGCTTAACGCAGCCGTAGATAAACTGACAAAAGCTGAATTTGACCTATACAGGGTGTCAAAAAGGGAACACCCGCTGATAAAAAGTAACGGTCTTGAGATGATCCCGCTGGAGCATCCTGACTTGAATCATTGGCGCAATAACCGAAAGGGAGTGCGCATAGAATACCAAGGATATGAGTTTTATGGTATAGTAGACGATATCTGGGAGCATACTTCGAATAAAAAATGGCACGTTGTAGAATATAAAGCCACTGCCAAAAAGGACCCCGTTACTTCGCTTGATCCAAATGCGGAACATCACCGCATCTACCAGAAGCAGGTGTCATTTTATACTTGGCTGCTTATTCAAAATGGCCATCCAGTAGATCTAAAAAGCTTCTTTGTGTATTCCACAGGGGATAATCAGGCGACTCATTTCAATGATACACTTTCATTCAGGACTTCACTCATTGAGCATACCTGCGATACTTCATGGGTGGAACCTACTTTATCCGCATTGATCCGATGTTTCGAAAGCCCCATTGTTCCAGAGGCCAGTGCTTCCTGCAAACACTGCGAATTTTCACGTCTTAATAACCAACACTAGTCCTTATGTCAAATACCATTTTACATCGATTTAACGCTGAGCTACGGCCAAAATTAGGTCAATATATCCATCCTCTGCAGAGTTACTTCCATCACGATGATGGTCAGCCCACCGCATTGCGAGGGCATACTGTTGAAAAGAAAGTGCTGTGTGATTTCATTGAAGGCCTACGTACAATTGAAACCCCAGAAGATCGAGATCCACATTTTGTTGAATCAATAGCGCACAAATGCGCACTGAACCCAAACAATAAACCTGGTTTTAGCATACTAGACTGGGAAACAGACATGGAGAAGCGACGTTCCTATTGGCTCAAAGAATTCAAAGAAGCTGAGGAACACCTTTTTGCCAGTGCTTTGAATATTTATAAGGTAGAATTCAATCGATTTTACGAAATTCAAGGACTATTGGAAGATGAGACGCTCGAAAGTGAGGGCGCAGAGGTTTTGGTAGAATATTTTAAACTAGGAATTATCTAATGTTTTACAATTTACATCAACATAGAGAGGCAACGTGTCGTCGACAAAAAGAGGCATGGGAAGAAACCATCAAAACGCGACTGGAATGGGAAGAAACCATTTTAAAGGGTCTGAAAAAGGAAAAACAGAATGAAAAAGGAACAGCCTCACATAAAGTTAAGAAAATTCCCATTGTGATTTGGGGGCTTGAAGCTTCTCCCTCGTTCTTCGATTTTAATAATGAGGCTTCAGAACCATTAAAAAATAGTATTAGAACCCTTGACCTACTGCACGATAACTACCTGTACAATAAATCGGCAAAGGATGGTAAAAATTGGGGGGTTAAGCTTATTAAAAAATGGATAAACGCTAATTACAAAGCTGACACCAAAAAAGAAAGAGAATACTCGTATAAAAGTTTAATAACTGAACTAAGCGGCACTAAAAGCCCGAATAGGTATTTTAGTCTCAATCAAGTTAAAGAAACAATTCAACCTCAAAATCCCATCCATTTTGTTTATGACATTTTTCCCGAATGGCATGGTCTACCGGTTTCCCAAAAGGCCAGGAATTTTTGTTACAGTGAATCCTACATGTGCAGCAAGATTAATGATTTCGAGCAACATGTAAAGCGTATCCAGTCTGCTTTCAGTGAGTGCAATGGCAAAGTAAAGCCAGGAGGTATACATTTTGTTTGGTTAGGAACTAAACAAAAACACAAGGATTTTAGCGGGCAACAGGCTTGTCACCAGTTTTTTTGTTGCCTCAACAAAAAATTACCGAACATCATGTTTTGGTACAATCAAAACGGGTTTGTGACGGGGGAGGGAAATAACCTCCAAAACTGGCCAATCGATTTACCGGAATTCGAAAAAATAGGTGTCTCGGCGGAATGGTCAATGCACATCATGTACGCAGGTTACGACACCGTCGAGGCTTTGCGCGAACGAAAGCCTCTTGACTTGTGCAAGGAGCTCAACACTTTCAAAAAAGAGAATAATTTGAATATCGCAGACCTTGAACCAAACCAAGTGGAAAGCTGGTTTTGATGACTAATTTTTTTCAATATCGAATGCTGGAATACCCCGCTGCACTTGGCGGACCTTCGTGAGAGGCTTTAAGTAGCAGGCTATGCCGCTCCGTTATATGGGCTTTTTATCACCCTTTACTGTTGGGTTATTTGGCTAATAGAAAATAAAAAAGCCTAGGTCGTTTACCTAGGCTTCTTAGTAGCGGAGTATACGCTACACATCCCTTAGTGTTTTTAAGGCATAAGGGCTATTAACTGACACAATATTCGCTTTTGTGACGGATTTAAGCGAATTAGTGACAGTAATGCGATTTATCCATATTTGATTACTAAAGTTTTGTAAGTATGCCAGGATACACGACCAGCGTAGATGTAACCATCGACCCAAACTTTGATAAGAAATCAATTGATATAGGCTTAAATGGCACCGGAAACACTGGGTATAAAAAAAGGGCGTACTATCATAAGTACACCCTCTCTTTGTAG